>Ga0116171_10000271_pt1 | contig 55208 bp, 45 predicted proteins | sample AD_JPNHW2_MetaG_FD_89798 | JGI IMG/M metagenome (GOLD analysis project Ga0116171, IMG submission 89798) | Active sludge microbial communities of municipal wastewater-treating anaerobic digesters from Japan - AD_JPNHW2_MetaG | ecosystem: Engineered > Bioreactor > Anaerobic > Digestate | place... | reverse complement strand
TCAAGAGAGGCCTGTGAAAACGACCAGATACTGATGCCCTTTTTCAAATAAATGCACCTCTTTTCAGTTTCTTTTATTATATATCAGACGTTCTGAAGATTCAACGCCGATTGATGCCTTTATTCGGCATTCCGTCGGGCTCTTCAGCCCCTCTCCTTCCGCTCCGGCACAAGAATGTCACAAAACGTGAAATACAGGCAAAGCGCGCCCTTTATCACCCGAATGACCATGGAATCCGCGCACATGACCATATCAAGAAAATGCTCATACGGCTCCGCGTTCAAATGGTTTGTCTTTACGGGCTCAAGCAGAAGCGTCACGGTTCCGATGGGAATGGCTTTCGTCGGTTTTGTGATTTTGATGTCCTGTATGGTTTCCCATTTCACAAACAGCTGCCTTGCCGTCATACAGGCAAAATCGAATTGCGCCGCTTTGATTTCATCCGTCACGACGGCCGGGGGATGCTTCCCCGCTTTATAGCGTTTTCCGCTGAGCAGCAGTTCGAGCCGTTCCGGCGAAGGCATCGGCAGCCGCTCTTTGATTTTCTTTTGGTATTGTTCCCTCGCCTGAATCAGAATCTGCTTTTCGTCGAATTCCTGAGCCAATGTGACGTTTTCCATTTTTCATTTCACCTTTCCGAAGCGCTTGATTGCGCGTTCGGCGATAAGTTCCCGCGAAACCCGCATTTTATCAACATGAAATGAAAAATTTTTTAATTCTTTTATTTCCTCTCCGCAAACCAGCGCCCGATGACTGACCCGGTCAAATCGGCGCTTCGTTCGAAAAACAGATAACTCTTTTGGCCTCGAATCATAACGGTGTAGCGGTCGCCCTGCCCTCCGGCTTTCAAAGCGGCCGCCTGCCGGATATCGATGACACGGTCAATGGCATACCGCTCCCCGTCTTCCCAGACCAGTTCTCGCGGCAGCATGACTCCTTCTTCCGAGAAATCGGCGGTGACCCGGACATAGACCTTTGCGTCAAACTTTTGTTCCGGCATAATCAGCCCTTCACGTTCTTCAAAAAGTCGCTGCGCGCCGAAATCGGGGCGTCGAGCTTATAACCTTTGCGTTTCATCGCGCGGAATTTGAAGTCCAGCAGTTCGGCCGGCACGTTCAGCGCCTGTGCCGCCTGAAAGAAAGACAGATCGTCATTCAGAGCCGCCAGCACTTCCTTGTCCCGAAGAAGCAGCTCTGCGGCGAAAAGGTTTGCCTCATATTCATAATGCGAAACCGTATCAAACAAGATGAAATCATGAAAGGCCTTCAGCCCGGCGCCTTTGCGGTGCAAAACGGCGTGACCGAGCTCGTGCGCGCAGATGATCCGCTGCAGTTCCTCCGACAGATCGCTGTTGACGGTGACGGCCATCTTCCGACTCTGCGCTAAGAAAAAGCCCTTGCAGGCACCCGGGAATGTTCCCATCGGCTCAAACAGCGTCAGAATGCCGAGCGCTTCGCAGATACGGAACGGATCGGTCTCACCGGTCCCGCTCATCGCATTGCAAGCGGCTTGAGAGATGGATTCATATGAAATCATCATAAATTTCACCTTCTTCGGCAGAAAAATTGAGAGAAGACGAGTCCCCCTAAGGATAGTATAAATCGAGTCCTGTCCCGTAAACGGGTCCCGGCGTTATTTGTTCTTGCCGTACGTCTTTTAAAAAATGATTATTTCGAGATCTGCTTAATAAGTCATTTTTTTAACGGAGAAAGTCCGGCAAAATCAGTTCTGATGGATTTAAGCGCGCCATTCTTTATAAACCTTATCATATAAACTTTATATTTGTCATCAATGCTCTCAATGAGACCTTCACCGAACAGCGGATGCAGGACCGAATTCCCGACCGAATAGGATCGTACATCCGCTTTATTCAATAAACCGGCCTTCTTCTTTGTTTCCCGTATCAGGTCTTCAGGTATGCTGCCGGTTCGGGTACAGAGACCTTCATCTATCTCAAACAGAAATCGTGACGGTGTTTTCTGATTATTGTTTCCGACACCTTCCGATTCTGTTAAAAAGAGTTTCTTTTTTGCTCTGGTCAACGCAACATAGCATAACCTGCGTTCTTCTTCAAGCCCTGCCTGGCTCCATTCTTCGATTGTCCTGCTCGATGGGAAGATGCCTTCGGTCATACCGCATACGAAAACGGCCGGGAACTCAAGACCTTTGGCCGCATGTATCGTCATCAGCTTAATAAAGTCGCGTTTATCATCCGCTTCATTCTCAAACCCGACCGATATCTGCTGTAAAAAAACTTTGAGCGGCAGAAATTCACCGTAGTTTTCTTCGTATATTGCAACGGTACGTTTCAATTCGGCGATGTTGTCAAGTCTGTCCATGTCGCCGTCTTTGCGTATAAATTCTTCGTAACCCGACTTCAAAAGCACTGATTGTAAGAGCTCTGACGGATTCACGCTGTCTGCTCCGGCGCGAAGTTCTTCAATAACAGAAACAAACCGAGCCGCACCGGTATTTGCGAAAATTTCATCCTGAAGATGGTTTTTCAGATTCTGATAAAGTGTACCGCCTTGCGCGGCCGCAAGCTCTTTTAAATAAGAAACCTTTGTCTTACCGATTTTTCTTCTCGGTGTGTTGATAATGCGGAGAAATGACAGGTCATCTCCGTACACGGCAAGCCGAAGGAATGCCATCGCATCTTTTATCTCCGTACGTTCAAAAAAACTTAAGCTTCCGAATATCTCAAACGGTATTCCTTCTTTTGTGAAATATTGCTCAATGAAACGTGATACGTAAGCAGCCCGGTATAATATCGCGATATCACGATATCTGTAACCTTCGCATAACAGAGCTTTTATTCTTTTTATGATCCCTACGGCTTCGCTTTTCTCATCCGGTGCGTGCAGGTGTTCCGGAAGCGTGCCGGGTTCAATTTTTGAAAAAAGCTCTTTTTCTATCCGCATCTCGTTGTTTTTAATCAGAGAATTTGCCGTTGCAAGGATCTCGGGCGTAGAGCGGTAGTTCCGGTCTAATATGATTGTTTTGGTATCCGGATGCTTTTTATCGAAATCCATGATTATTTTCATATCCGCTCCGCGCCACCCGTAAATAGTCTGATCGGGATCACCGACGACAAAGAGATTTTTGTTTGCTTCATTCAAAATATTAATCAGCCTGTATTCGCGTTTCGAGCAGTCCTGAAATTCGTCGATGAGTATATATTGAATCTGCTCCTGCCATTTTCGGCGGATATCCGGTTTCTTCCTGAAGAGCGCAAAAGTAAAATACATCAGATCGTTAAAATCTAATCCGAATATCTTTTTCTGACCTATCAGGTAATTCAATATGATTTTTTCTTTCAAGCTGCCGGCTCTTTCGGGATGTATTTCCGCTTTGGGGTCAATCAGATAATCGACATAGGACTGGTCGTCTTTATATACATCAATCGCCAGGCATATGTCTTCATAGGATGCGAATTCACGGTTTATATGAAGCCTGTCGTATATCTCGCTTAATATGATCTTCTGGTCCGGTGTATCGAGTATCAAAAAGTTTTCCGGAAAAAACAATCCGCCGATATCCTCACGTAATACCCTCGCACAAAAACCATGATAGGTTGTTATTAAGGATGTATCACAGTCTTTGCCCAGGAGACCCTTGACACGTCTTTTCATTTCACAAGCAGCTTTATTCGTAAAAGTTACACATAAAATATTACGCGGAGGTATCCCTGCTTCACCGACGAGATAAGAATATCGATGTGTCAGAGCCTTCGTTTTTCCTGATCCTGCACCGGCAATAACACGGACATAACCGTCTATTGATGTTATTGCCTCTATTTGTTTTTGGTTTAAGTCATTTTGAATAGAGTTAAGCATAAAGTATGTTCCTTTTTTAGATGGCTCCGTTGAATGAAAAAGTCATTGTAGAATAAGGCCCCTTAAAAGATAGTATAAATCGAGCGGTGTCCCATAAAAGGGTCTCGGCGTTATTTGTTCTTTCCGTATGTTTTCTTGGCCTCTTCCTTACAGGCCAGATAGGCCTTCATAACCGCCTGGAAGTAGGCGTCTTTGGCCTCATCGCTGATATCGCCGCCGGCAAATAAGGCGGTGTTCCTTTCCATGAGATAAGAAATTTCCTTTGCGGCTTTGTTGTCAAGCCGTTCTCTGGCCTCTTCGACATAGGGCTGTTCCTGTAATCCGAATAGCGGATCATAGATATCGTCCCGTCTCAGATATTCAGCGGAAACCTGCAGTTGCTCAGCCAGCTTTCGCAGATAGTAATAGCGAGGTGTTTTTTCCCCGATTTCATAAGCCGCAATGGAGCGTTTAGAAACTCCCACCTGATCGGCGAGTTCCTGCTGTGTAATGCGGAGCGCCATTCTGGCTTCCCTGACCTTATCTGCGAAGCTCTTCATATCTTGCATCCTTTCCGGTTCATCGTTCATGCACTATGTACATTTTTCCTGTTGACAACGGTTCATCTTTTAGCATAGAATATTGGTGAACCAGTTGAACATATGTTTATTATATGTTCATCAGATGAATTTGTCAACAGTTAAATTGAACCGGGTGATCAATACGGAGCGGGTAATCCTGCACAGCGATTTGAACAGCTTTTATGCCTCGGTGGAGATCATGCTGAATCCCCGCCTGAGAGGAAAGGCCATCGCGGTGTGCGGTTCCACCGAAGACCGGCACGGAATTGTTTTGGCAAAATCGGAGCTTGCGAAAAAAGCCGGCGTCAAGACCGGCATGGTGAACTGGGAAGCCAGAGCGGTATGCAAAGACCTTTTGGTCGTGCCTCCCCAATATGAGCAGTATCTGAAATATTCGAAGCTGACGCGGGCCATCTATAATCGGTATACCGATTTGATCGAGCCGTTCGGCATGGACGAGTGCTGGCTGGACGTCACGGGCAGCAGAGAAATCCGCGGCGACGGCATGGCGATCGCAGAAGAAATCCGAAGGACGGTTCGCGAAGAACTGGGCCTGACCGTCAGCATCGGGATATCCTTTAACAAGATATTCGCGAAACTCGGCTCGGATATGAAAAAGCCGGATGCGATCACCCGCATTACCGAAAACGATTTCAGAAAGAAAGTGTGGCCGCTTGCGGCAAGCGAACTCATCTACTGCGGACACGCCACGACCGCGAAACTCGCGAAGTATGCCATTTACACCATCGGGGACCTGGCGCTTGCCGACCCGGAGTTTTTAAAGCGGCTGCTCGGCATCAACGGAATTGCGCTTTGGCATTACGCCAACGGCACCGACCGCTCGAGAATCATGCACAGGGACTTTGTCTCTCCGGTCAAGTCCATCGGGCACGGAATTACATGCGTCTGCGATCTTGATACCGATGAGGATGTTTGGAGAGTCATTTTGGAACTGTCACAGGATATCGGCCATCGGCTTCGGGTGCATGAGCTGTCGGCGAAAGGGGTACAGGTTTTTGTCCGGGGAAATGATCTGCTCGGATGCCAGTTCCAGTGCAAACTGCCTTTCAAAACACAGCTCCCGTCCGAGATTGCCACCGGCGCTCTGCGGGTTTTTAAAGAAAATTATCCATGGACGTCAAAGGTTCGTGCGGTCACGGTACGCGCCATCAACCTTGTATCAAAAGACGAATCCGAACAGCTTTCCTTTTTTTGTGATACCGCCAAAATCGACAAGCGCGAACGACTGGAAGACGCCGTGGAAAGCATCCGCGGCCGTTTCGGAAAAAAGGCGCTCACTTATGCGGTACTTTTAGGAGATAAAAAAATGCCGGACGACGGCAGACATCTTGCGAAAATGCCGGGATTGATGTATCAGTGAAAAAGATACGGATCCGATTCACTTCTCCGCGGAAATCCGGTACTGAAATTTTACGCAAAGGTTCGGATTTGCTTATTATCAAACATGGTATTTTTAAATAGACGAAAATTTAATAAGGATTACTGTAGAAAAATATCCAGACGATAATTTCGATAATCAAAAAGACGATTGATGTTATTGCTAATGATTTGGTTCTTTTAATAAACCCGAAGACAATACCGGAAATGAAAACCAGCGCAAGGATTACACCCAATAACATTCATGCGCGTTCTTCAGAGTATATTTTATGATTATATCATATGCCCCTTTCAAGCTAAATCGCCGTAATAATAAATTTATCATATCGGGGTTTTATCTTCGCTCATATTGATTTCCTGTCATTGTAAGAGCTGGAGCTGCTGATAAGGTGAAGGTAATATTATCGGGAAAAACGGAATACGGCGTATTTTTGTGATTTAAAGTTATCGCCGCCTTGACATATTTTAAGAGGTTTAATACAATCATCATATCGAATGAATCATTCGGGCATTCGAATCTGTCTTTCTGTCTGCAAATAATAAAATTGAGGACGAATCAAACCAATGATTGAAATTGACGTCATTTCGGGCTTCTTGGGCGCGGGAAAAACCACGTTTATCAACCGGTTTTGCAAAGCCCTTCAAAATTTTGGCGAGACCGCCGTGATCATCGAAAATGAATACGGCGATGAAAGCATCGACGGCAAACTGCTCGCCGGCACAAAAAACGATGTTTTCGATTTGTCTCAGGGGTGTATCTGCTGCACCCTGAAAGATGAGCTTGCGGATACGCTTCTGCGGATCGCGGAGCAGCTGAAACCGGACCGAGTCATCATCGAGCCGTCCGGGGTTTTTCTTCTGTCCGAAATTTTCAATGTTTTCAAAAACCCCGAAATCGCGAAGCAATACGAAATATCCTCGCTCATCACCCTTGCCGACGCGCCGCTGTTTTTAAAATACAAGGGCAAATACGGCATTTATATGGAAAACCAAATCAAGTACAGCACGCAGGTTTTATTGACAAAACAAAGAGACCTGTCAAAAGAGCAAATCGGTCAAATCGTTGATGAGATTAAAATCATCAAACCCGATGCGGCTGTTTGCCTTGACAGCATGTTTGACCTCGGCGACGAACAGCTCATGGAACTCACGCAAAACAACCCCGTGGTTTATCCGGGCGAAATTGAAAAATCCAAACACGCCGCGTTAAAAAGCGTGACGCTGTATCCCAAAAAGCTCTATGAAGCCAAAGAGCTTGAAAAAATCATGAATGATCTGAAAAACGGCGTTTACGGCGATATCTGCCGTTTGAAGGGGTTTGTCAAAAACAAAACCGGCGCGGCCCGTTATAACCTGCAGTATGCCGGCGGCAACCATACCGTCTCCTTGACGCCCAAACAGTTTAAACCGATGATTGTTGTCATCGGAGAGCGGATCAATAAGGTAAAATTAGCGGAGATATTCGATTAGAAACAGACGGCGGAAGGGGCGATTGGCATAGGAATCTATCTGGACAACAGCGCGACGAGTTTTCCGAAACCCGAATGCGTCTATACCGCCGTGAACGACTTTATGAGAAACAACGGTGCGAACGCGGGCAGGGGCAATTATGCCCTTGCGCGGGATGCCGAAGAACTGATTTATCAAACGCGCAAGTCCGCCGCAAAGCTGTTGGGCGCGAAAAAAGCGTCCAATATCGTGTTTACCGGCAATGTGACGGAAGCTCTTAACATGATCTTGAAGGGCTTTTTGAATGACGGCGATGAAGTTCTCACTTCAAGCATTGAACATAACGCCATGTGGCGGCCTTTGAACTATTTGCAGCGTGATAAAAACGTAAAAATCCATACGTTCTCGTGTGCCAAAGACGGCTCGGCGGATTTACAGGAGATCAAAGACCTTCTCGGCAAAAATATCAAACTGGTTGCACTCGTCCACGGTTCCAATGTGCTCGGCAGCATTTTTCCGTTACAGGAGATCGTTGAACCGGCTCACGAAAAAAATATTCCGGTACTGGTTGACGCCGCCCAGACCGCCGGGGCAATTCCAATCAATATCGAAGCGTTGGGCGTGGATTTTCTGGCGTTCACGGGTCATAAAGGCCTGTTAGGGCCCACGGGTACCGGCGGGTTTTATATCAAAGAGGGGTTGGAACTCAGGCCGCTGAAAGCGGGCGGGACCGGTTCTGTCTCAACATCCCCGTTTCAGCCCGACAGCGTCCCCGACCGATACGAAGCCGGAACCATGAACACCATGGGTCTTGCGGGTCTCAAAGCGGGTACGGAATTTTTATTGCAAACCGGGGTTAACAAAATCCATGAACATGAGATCGCCCTTGTTTCCCGATTGCTCAATGGGTTAGCGAATATCGGGGAAGTGGAAGTATACGGCCCGCAAAGCGCCGAAAACCGCCTGGGACTGGCCACGTTCAATATCCGAAGCAGAAATCCCTATGACGTCTCGGCCTGGCTGGACGAACACGCCGGCATCATGGTGCGCGCGGGGCTTCACTGTTCCCCGCAGGCGCACCGGGTTTTGGGTACCGTTGAAACAGGCGCTGTCCGGGCAAGCGTAGGGTATTTTAATACCGCAGAAGACATCGATGCTCTTTTACAGGCGTTAAGGGATTATATCAAAATCGTAAGGAAATAAAACTATGTTTTTGGAATCGATCAGGGTGATTGAAACCGCCCCGTGTTTGGCGAACAAAGAGCGGTTCAAAGTGACCGCGAGAGCGTCGGTGAATTTGACCGAAATGCTGCCTTATCTGAACGCCATTTTGGAAAAACCGAATTATCAGGAGAGCTCGAATTCTTTGCGGTTTCTGAACGGAATTAACGAAATCACGATTCAGGAAAATAAAATCGGCATCGTTCGGGTCGCCAACCTGACCCAGGCCTACGAGCTGCTGGATTGGGTCAAAGACCTTGTCAACGACGCCTATGAGAGCCGTTCGGAAATCACACCGAATTACGAGAGCCGAAAGCAGCCGGGCGTTCTGCAGGTCTATAACGCGCTTCCGAAATTAAACTGCAAAAAGTGCGGCGAGCAGAGCTGCATGGCATTTGCCGCCAAACTCAGCAAATTCGAAGCCGAACCCGACGCCTGCCCCCTTCTCGGCGAACCCGAATATTCCGGATTGAGAAAAAAGTTGGCGGAGGTATTATGATACCGTCTTTGCAAGCGAATCACGTTCCTTGTGACGAGCAGCACTCGTCCGCGTAAAACAACTTTGTGTATTGATCATATTTATGTCAGATTAACGCATATGCGCAGCCATACCGACAAACGGATATGATCCGCCCCTGCGTGGCTATAAAAATGCCCGTAACCATTCAGTTACGGGCTTCATTTGACCTCTGCTTTTTATTTCTTAAAAAGTCCCTGATCGGTATGTGGCAAAAACAAGGCCGCGGTATATTCGTTCATATACTCGTTTTCCGTGCTCAAATCAAGATAAGTCACTTTCGCCGCGAGTTCCGCTTGCTTCTTTCGATGACTTTCCGATAACAGCGTCATATAAGCGCCGGATACCGAGGCGTTGCCCAAAAAGACATATTTGTCTTCCGGCAGTTCGGGGATCAGCCCGATGGTCTTGGCGTTCGTAATATTCAGATACCGCCCGAAACCGCCCGCGATATAAAATTTCGCGATATCCTCAAAGGACATGCCCACCTTGCCTAACATCGTGCGGCAGGCCGAAAAGATCGCGGCTTTGGCGCGGATCAGATTGTCGATATCCGCCTCGGTAATAAAAATTTCGCCTTTGCCGCCTTTTTGCGGGTGATCCACGATATAGCGCGCGTTTTTGCCGTCGATCTGCACCGCGTCACTCTTGCGGATGCGGTCGAACCGTCCCGCCGGATCGAGCCATCCGGTTTCAAACAATCCGGCAACCAGCGAGATCATGCCCGAGCCGCATATGCCGATCGCCGGACCGCTGCCGATGACCGCAAAGTCGGAAATGCCCGTCTCTTTGTCGACTTCCACGCGCTCAATCGCTCCTACGGAAGCGCGCATGCCCTTTTCGATGCCGCCGCCCTCAAAGGCGGGGCCGGCGGAGCAGGCGCAGCCCATCAGGAAGTCATGGTTGCCCAACACGATTTCGCCGTTTGTGCCGACATCAATAAAAAGATACATGTCGCTTGTCCCGGCGGCAAGCGGGGTGCACAGCAGCCCCGAGGTGATGTCGCCGCCGACATAGCTTCCGACGCCCGGCGCGATATATACCGGCGCTTCGGGGTGAATTTCGATTCCGATTTCCTGCGCGCGATAAAGCGGCGGCGCATAAACCGCCGGCGTATAGGGCTCGAGGCGGATATATTCCGGAATGATGCCGAGCAGCAGATGCACCATCGTGGTATTGCCCGCGACCGATGCGCTGCGGATTGAATGCGCATTAATATTATGCGCTTTACATAAAACCTGCACGATACCGTTGATGGTGCCGAGGACCTTTTGTTTCAGTTCTTCGAGCCGTTCGGGTTTTTGGGCATAGTTGATGCGGCTGATGATATCGAGGCCGCACGCGACCTGCGCGTTATATTCCGTCCTGGAACCGATCACCGCGCCGTCGCTCATGTTGACCAACAAAACGGCCACCGTCGTGGTTCCGATATCCACCGCGATGCCGTAATCTTCGGTTTTATCTCCGGCCGCGACGTCAACGAACGCGTTTCGCCCGTTCTCCGCCGTATGATAACCGGTGACGCGTCCTTGGTCCGCTCTCAGGGTTTCGGGCAGCAGACGCAAAACACTGAGCGAAATGTTAGGAGCTGAACCCAATCGATCGGCAGCGGCGCCGGAAAGGCGGTCCGCATCCGATAAACCATCCGCCATAATTGGAGGTGGTACTTGGATTTGAACGCTTTGAACAAGCGGTGAGATCTGTTTGGGGAACAAAGCGCTGTCCACCAGATTCAAATCGCTTTTTGCGTTGGAAAACTTACCTTCTTCGTTTTCATTCCGGTCGGAAAACACATTTACCGTCACCGGCCCGGTTTTCACTTTAGCCCTGCAGAGAAGCACATAGCCGTCTTTTAGCAGCCCGTCCGGCAAAGCGCCGTTGTTTTCAAACACCGCTTCGCCCGAGACGATCTGAACCAGGCATTTTTTACACAGCCCGCGGCCTCCGCAAGGTGTGTCGGCGTGAATGCCCGCGAGTTTCGCCGCATCCAACAGCCCCGCGCCTTCGGAAACCTCAACCGTGAAATTGCCCGGTAAAAATGTTACGACTGCCATTACTTACTCCTGTTGCCGGTATTAATAATAATGTAGGGGCGACCGTAGTCGCCCCTACGGTATGATAGGGTGAGAAGAATTATCCGTAAGGGGAATTCTTCGAGAGAATTGCAAAGCAATTCTTTTCGGGCCGTGCCCGATATCACCATTAAATTGGTTTATTTGCCGAGCACCGCTTTGATAAACCCTTGAATGTCTCCGGCCTCCTGCGGGCCGACCAGCACTTTCCAACCGGGCAGGTTCTCTTCCAGCTCTCCGCTGATCTGAGAGACATAACCGGGAATGACGATCCTGCGCGTGTCAACCAAGTCTTCCAAACCGTTTTCTTTGGCGAATTTGGCGATGATCGTTCCGGAGAATTTCCCCGCCGCCCATGCCGTCAGCACGCTCATGCCTTCGCATTCCGGTACTACGAGATACGCGCTGATGCCGCTGTTTTCGATCTCGCCGGACACAAGGAAGTAGGTCAGCGAGAAGTTCGTCGTCACAAACACCTCGGAATTCCGGTTCGGTTCGCCGATGGCGTAGATCTTCGGTTCCACCTGAATCGGCTTCTGCGGGTCGGTGTAGATATTCTGCCGCAGGGTCATCAGCAGCGCCATCTGGGCTTTGCTGAAGGTCGGAAGCACGATGATGCCGCCGTATTTGTCCGTCTCGGTCACGGCCTGCCTCGCGGAAGCGAACAGGTCATCCGTCTCGATGAACTTCAGACCCGCATATCCGAGCGCCTTGACTTTATCCTTGATGGCCGCCCGGCGGGCAATGGTGTTCGTCTGATACTGTTCCGCAAGCGAATCGGTTTTATACTGGATCAACAGTTCGTTAAAGCTCTTGCCTTTCAGATAAGCCGTCACTTGCGCGGCTTCATCCACGCTGCCTGCCGCAACCGCAAGATTAAACGTGTTTTCTTTGGCAATCGCCGTCATATCGTCGGCATTCTGCATATTGACGCCGCAGATGACGCCGTGTGTGCCTTTGAGCGCCGCTGCCGCAGCACCGGCGGCTTCAGTGGTACTTGCGCGGATGATGACCGGCAATCCGGTCGCTTCGCCCGCCGTTTTTGCGAAAGCCGCGTAAGCCTGCTCATCGCTGCCTTTTTGGGTCACGGCGACGCAGCCGATCGTCAGAACTTCGCCGACGCGCTCAAGTTTATATTTTTTAATTTCAGCGAAAATCTCAGCCGCATCAGCCGAACCCTCATCTACGTTGACCGCGAGCAGCGGCTGATGGACAAAGGTCTTTTCATGCCGGTACAAAACCGTCTCTTCGCCCAGCTTCGCGGTTCCCACCGTCACGGATTTGACAGGCGGTTCGCTGTCCGCGCCGAGGACGTTTTTTGCCTCTTCGGACGCGTACGGGCATTCGGAAAGATTCGCTTTTTTCGCGGCAAGCTTCATCGCAAACGCCAGACAGGTGTTGGAGCCGCACTCCTTGCAGTTGGTCTTGGGCAGAAGCTTTTGTATCTCTAATCCATTGAGTGCCATTTAATTACCTCCTGAGAAACTTGTTTCTCTGCCGTCCAGCAGTTCGCTGATGGCCTTTTTGACCTCACGCACCGCTTCGGGATGATACATGATGAGGACGTCCGCACCGGCGTACAGCAGGCTCAATGAAGTGGACATTTCCCACATCACTGCGCGGTCGGAGAGGCTGCCCCACATCGGGAAGTTCTCCTCGGGCGCTTTGCATTCCTTGAGTTTTGTGCACTCATATCCCGGTGATACGATCAGCGGGCTGCAGAGCATCTTATCGCCGCCGAGTCCGGACTGACGGATGCGCTCCATGACCGAATAGGAATATTCAATGCCGTAGCCGATGGCCGATGTCATCGGGTCGACGACGATCCGGTCGGGTTTCATATCCATGTTGGTCAGCAGGATGTTCAGCTGTTTGGAGATATTGACGTCGATCGGCGACTGCGAGACCAGCGTGTGCCCGTACGCGATGGCGGCACCGGCGATGGTGCGGTAATTGTCCTGCTCCACCCAGTTCAAGAGCAGGTTCTCGCCCTCACAGGCCTGCGCAATGGCTTTCATGACCTCGTTGTTCTTTTCATAATGGTTATGTCCGGTGATGATCAGCGGCACGCCGACCGATTTCAGCACCGACTGCACCAACTCGACCGCTTCCTGAGCGGATTTGTTGCCGCGCTCCGGATGAGTTCCGTCGAGCCGCACACTGATCAGATCCGCGCCGTATTTTTCGACACAAAGTTTGGCCATCGCCGCGGGGTCGTGCAGTACGTCTTTGAAAATCTCGCGCAGCGCCTCAGGGTATTTCGCGCTGACGGTATCGAACACTTCCATCGCGACGAGCGGGCGATTCGGCATCTCTCCCTCCCACAGATGGAAGGGCATGCAGGTCTCGCCGCCGATGGTATAGGTCTTGGTGCGTGTGCCGCCCTCGGCCTTGGTGTTGCCGAGTTTGACGGTATGAATCGGAAGCTCGCATTTTTCCTTGCGTACCGCGAGCGATTTGATCTCAGAAATCCGCTGTGCGGCGCTCACTTTGGGCGCGGCGGCTTCCGCAGGTTTCGGCGCTTCTTGTTGAATCACCGGAATAGCGGCAGCTTTGCCTAAGAATTTTTCCGCCAGCACGTCGATGATGCTCGAAACGACGTCCTTGGTCACCGAAGCCCGCACCTCATCGGCGAGCTGCGCTTTGATGGCTTCGATGTCAACTTGCGCAACAGCCGCGGCTGTCACAGCCGGAGTCGGTTTTTCGGCGCTCTTGTTTTCTGCCGCGCCGGGGGTTTCCGCCGCGGGGGCTGCCGCTTGTTCTGTCGGTGCAGCAGTCGCTTCGGCCTCTTCCGAGGATTCCAAATAAATCCGCATGTCTTCCATAGAAAGCGCGGGGTGCTTAACTTTTTCCATATAAGCCCGGACTTCTTCGGCATTGGTCGCAACGGTCTCGTCGGCGATCATGTCATACAGCTCGGGCATTCCGATTTCGGTAAAACGCTGCATGAGGTCGTTCTTTAACAATTCTTTCAGTTCTTTCGGCATCCAGACCAGACGTTTGAAACCGCCTTCCGCCGCGATGAACTTCTTGGAAGTCAAAAACATCTTGCCGCAGCCGATAAAGCCGGGTGTCTGCTGTCCGCCGCCGACGCTGCCCGCCAAAGTTGAGAAGGTCATACCGACGGGGGTATCGCCCGGGAACTCGCGGTTGACGACCATCAACCCGTTGCATTCGGGCACGAACGCGACGATCGCTTCAAAGCAGCCGCAGCTCGTCATTGGGTGATCCATCAGGGAATAGGCGCAGAATGAATCAACAGTTTTGTGGCTGTTGGTATAGACAAATTCGTTGATGCCCTTCCAGACGCCCTTGCGCGCGTCCAGGCATTCGCCCTTTTTGAGCGGTTGGTTGGGGCCGGTCTCATCGATCTCATAAGCCGCTTTGCCGTCCAGCCAGTTGTATGCGCCGCAGAGCCCGAGACGTTCGGGTGTGATGACGCAGACATGGTTCGGGGCGAACGACTGACAGAGTAAGCAGGAATAGAACGTATCGACCGATTCATCCGTCATCGCTTCGAGACGGCGGTTACGCTCGTCATAGACTTTGCGTGCGATCTTGAGGCGTTTTTCCACTTCCGCCTGGTCGGTGATCAACGTCACTTTTACTTTATCGACAATCGCCGGATAATCCGCCAAGAATCTTGCGTGGAGGATGTCGCCGTAATGCCGCAAGCGGAGGCCCTTGGCGTAACCGTCTTTGGAAACTCTCGTCCAGACAATATCGCGCTGGCCCATATGCCAGATGCCTTCCGCGCCGTTCACCAGATGGTGAATCTGACGTTCCAGAATCGGCTCAAAATCGGTCTGCATCTTTCTGCCGGCCACTTCGACCCAGATCGCAAGCGGTAAAATCGTCCCGGGCTCGACCGAGTCGAGATCGGGTCCGATCACCTGAATGTCATTATCGTTGATTTGGTCGGTCTCCACGCTGGTGACAAACTCAAAGCAGGGAGACTTGTTGCCGCCGAATTCCGCGTGCACATTCCCTTTGCGGATCCGCTCGCCCTCGAATGCGGGACCGTACGGAACCGGAACGGGCACGTCGACGACTTTGATCTTGCAGCCGCGCACTTCGAGCGCTTTGGTGACCATCTGGTCATACGGGACATTCGAGACAACATGCTCGTAGGTGCAGATGCCCGTCGGTAAAATCTCGGGGATGTCGGTGTCGGCGATGACAGGGAAGCCGTAGTTGAGCGCGCCGGCCGCAGCCGCGTATTTATCCGGAGTGACTTCGCCGAACGCGAGTACGAAGGCGAAGATTCTGTTTTTGTTATATTTGAGGTTCGCGGCAAAGTCGCCCGGCTTGACGCCGCCGAACGAGAGCGCGGCGCGGTTGGCAAAACCAAGTGCGTAGATCAGCGCGGAGACGTCGCTTCCGAAGGGGACCAAGCGGGTCTCCCAACCGAGCTGTACGCCTTCTTCGGCCAGCTGTTCGGCAAACTGCTTGCCGTTCGTGCTGCCCGCCATAAACACATAGAGGTTCTTTTGCTGAAGCTCTTTGGCGATCCTGACCGCCGTGGCGTTGTCGGGCGCGGCGCCTGTGATGGCCGCAAAACCCGGCGCGGTGCCGTCGACGAATTCGATGCCGCGCTCGCGCATGATGACGTCGCTCGCGGCGCCGAGCCAGATGCCGTTCACGGGATTCGGCCCGATGATGTATTTGCAGGCCTCAATCACTTCGCAGGCAAACAGGGTGGCGACGCCCGCGTCCAGCGTGTTGCCGAGATACGGCAGCCATACATTGTCGGCGGGACGGGCGGGCAAAAGCTCTCTGGCTTCTTTTAATATCTCACGCAGATCCGAAAGGGTCTGCATTTTCTTTCCGGTAAACGAATAGATCACCGGCAGATAGTAGTTGGTGTCGGGAAACGTTACGGGGCAGTTTTCGCCTTTTTCCGCGATGGCTTTTTGAACCATCATCTCCGCTTTGACAACCCATTCGACGGCACCGTCAATCGCGTTTGTACAAATCAGCTTAGACATCCATGCCCCTCCTGTCTTTCATATCATAGAGCTTGCGTTCGGCCTTTTTGTTGATGCCGAGTTTGTCGCGTTTTTCGTTGAGCAGTTTCATGATCAGCTCAACGGCCGTCATCGGATCTTCGCAGACATGGAAGGAGGCGCCGAACAGATCGGCGGTCTCTTCGTTCAAGAATTTTGTGACATTCTCGGAGCCGGAGACGTTAAACCCGGACCCCAAAACAACATCCACGCCGGACGCGACAAAATAGCTGCCGATGGCAATCGCTTTTTCGCTCATCCATTCGGGCGCGACGCCGACGGCAGGCACCATCGAGAGGTCGTCGCCGAGTCCGCCCTCGAGCACCACTTCGGTCGCCGCTTCGAGGATGCGCGAGTTGTCGACGCAGCTTCCCATATGTAAAATCGGCGGGATTCCGACGGTTTCACAAATCTCACGCAGTCCTTTTCCGGCCATCTCCAAACCGATCTCGGGTTTGAGCATGCCCGCTTTTCCGGACGCGATCGCCGCGCAGCCGGTTTTCAACACTAAAACATTGCGTGCGATCAGCTCTTTGGTCAGGATGTTGGTGTATTCGTCCATCTTGCTCTTGGGGTTGTTGCAGCCGACGATGCCGACGATGCCCGTGATCCTGTTTGCGATAATCGCGTCGTTGAGGGGGCGGAAGGACGCTCTGTATTTGCCGCCCAGCATATATTTGATGGCATTCACGCTGAAGCCCGCGACCATCGGCTCGCTCTGTTTGGGAATCGAGACCTTTTTGGAATCGCGGTTTTTATAATTGTCGATCGCGCGCATCACCAGTTCTTTGGCGGACTTCAGGGGGAATTCTTCGTTCAAGTCCAATTGCGTCGCGCCGACGGTCTTTGCGATCGGCGTCGTCGAGACGATCTCGGTGTGATAGGATTTCGCCACTTCGGGCAAACTCGGCATGCAGCACTGCACGTCGATGATCATCATCTCCACCGCGCCGGTGACGATTGCAAGCTCCTGTTGGAGCAGATTGCCGGCTACCGGTACGCCGTGGCGCATCAGGATCTCATTGGCGGTGCAGCAGATGCCCGCGAGCGTCACGCCCTGTACGCCCCTGGACTTGGCGTATTCGAGCACCTCGGGGTCCTGTACCGCGACGGTCAGCATTTCGGAGAGCTCGGGCTCATGTCCGTGGATGATGATGTTGACGGTATCTTCTTTCAACACGCCGAGGTTTGCCCGGCTTTTGACCGGAGCGGGCGTGCCGAACAAGATATCCGATACGATGGAGGCCGCCCGAGAGCCGCCCCATCCGTCCGCAAGCGCGGTACGGAACGCGTGCATCAGCAGATGCTTATAGTCATGGTCCACGCCCATTGTCGTTCTATGTAACGCTTCGACGACCATGCGGTCAATGCCGAGCGGCATCACGTCTTTGGCTTTCCAGACGCCCTGGCGTTTTACGGGCGCCAGATCAAGCGTCTTTAAAGTTTCTTCCTGAGAAGAAAACTCGCCGAGCAGCAGGTTTGCCAAATCGAGCGCGACTTCTTCTTTCGTGCGCCCTTCGCGGTTGATCTTATACAGGTCAGCGGCATACCAAAGCGCTTTTGCGTCTTTGATCGCGTATCCGTTCCCCTGTCCCTGCGCCACTTTCTTAAGCCGGAGCACCAGATGACGGCCGTGATCCGAGTGGGTCGCCGTACCGCCCGCCACCGATCTTAAAAAGTTGCGTGCCACGATGGTATCCACATCCGCGCCGCAGACGCCTTTCGGCGCTTTGGGTGTGATGCGGCAGGGGCCCATATGGCAGTTGCGGCAGCAAACGCCGCTTTTTCCGAAACTGCACTGATTCTTTTGCAGTTCCATGCGGTCAAAACAGGTCTCTACGCATTCAATCTGCGCTTTGACCAGCATATCAAGCGAAGCGCCGTCAGAAACCTTGTTTTGAAAATTTTCGAAATCCGTCGCCAATGTCTGCACCTACTCCTCTTAAAATTTTCGAACAAGCCGGTCAATGATGTTCACCGTCTTGTTCTCCTTGGTCATCTCAAAAAGGCTCCTGCCCTGTTCGGCAAAAGCTGCGATTTCGGCATCGTCCGGCAGCGCGATCACTTCATCCGCTTGTGTTTCCGCTTTGATCTGTTCTGCTTTGGGCGGAAGCTCTCCGCGCACGCGGTTCACGATAATGATCAATTTTTCGTATTTGATCTCCATCTCCTGCGCAAGCGCATGCAGGCGGCTCAACGTGTTCAGTCCCGCATTGGAAGGATCGGAGATCATGATCAGCACATCCACTTTTTGAACGATTCTGCGGGACAGATTTTCCAATCCCGCTTCGTTGTCAAGCACGACATACGGATATTGACCGGCGATCTCCGCGATCACGGATTTGAGCACATTGTTTGCATAACAGTAACAGCCCGGACCTTCCGGTCTGCCCATGGCAATCAGGTCAAAACCGTCGGATTCGACCAAACTCTCTTCGATGTTCAATCGAAGCATTTCCTGCTTGGAGACGCCCGTAAGCCCTTTCTGCACTTCCTCCCGGACCTGCTCGCGCACGCCGCCCACGGTTTTTTGAACCGTCACATTGAGTGCCGCGTCTAAGCAGCTGTTTGGGTCGGCGTCGATGGCCAGCACCGGAGTTTTTCCGTTTTCGATCAACTGTTTGATAATCAAGCCGGAGATCGTCGTCTTGCCGACGCCGCCCTTGCCCGATAGTGCGATGATACGTCCCATTGTTTATTCCTTTCTGGAAGCCACGCTAAATATCTTCGATCTTTGCAAATAATTGCTGCAGTTTGGCCGAAAGCACCGCATCATTACCGTCTAAAACGGATTTTCCGTCCCGGTCCGCGCTTCTCACGGCCTCCGAATAAGGCAGAATCGTGATGATCTCCTGCCCCGGGAGCGAATCGCGGATAAAGTCCTCGTCCGCCTGATTTGCCGCCTTGTTGCCGACCAACACCACGTTTTTCAAGCCGATTTCTTTGGTCATACGCAGGATGGTTTTTGCGCAGTCGACAGAGCGCTGACCGGGTTCGACGACCACGATCATCACATCCACTCCGCTTGCGGTGGCGCGTCCGAGGTGCTCGATGCCCGCTTCCATATCCATGATCAGCGTCTCGTTTTTATAGAGTACCAAATCCGTCACAAGCGCCTTGATAAAGGTGTTTTCGGGGCAGGCACAGCCGCTTCCGCCGGCCTTGATGGCTCCGAGCACCAGCAGAGATACCCCTTTATATGGGTAGGCATAGCCATCCGCTACGTCCTTTACCTCGGGATTCATCTTGAAGATCTGCCCGTATTGCGCAACTTTGGCGCCGGTCCGCTCTTCAATCAGCGCAATCTGTCGGGAAATGGGGACGATGTTCTTCTGCTCCTCATCGGGAATCCCCAAAGCTCTCGCCAGATTGGCGTCCGGATCGGCGTCCAGCGCAAGTACCTTGTTGCCCTTTTGCGCAAAATAGAGCGCAAGCGCACCGGCGATCGTCGATTTGCCGACGCCGCCCTTTCCGGAAATGGCTATTTTCATGGTTTATTCTCCTTGTTCGCTGCCGCTAAAAGACTAAAAACCGTATTTCGCTCTCATTTTCTTGGAAAGCTGATTCGTCAGTTCGAAGACCTTTTCGGCATCTGCCGGATCGAGTGAACCCGTGCCGCAGGAGGGTGAAATCAGAGCCTGTTCCAGTATCAGTTTTTTATCGATCCCCTGCGCGGCGAGGTTATCCATCATGGCTTCCAGCTGCGCTTCCAGCGTATCCACCGTCTGTTCGCGGATCGCTTTGGAAGTGGGCACAACGCCCCACGCGAGCATGCCGCCTCTTGCGAGATGCGCTTTGACGGAATCGGCATACATCGCGATGGTCTTGCCGTATTCAAACGCGTCGAAGTTGACGATGTCAACGCCCGCGTCGATTAAAATGCTCCATTCGGTGTTGCCGCAGCAGTGAATGCCCGCAAACGCGCCGTCCGCATGCACGGCCTCGATGACTTCATTCAGGCTCGCGACCACATCATCCCGCTGAACCGAGACATAGGTGGAGCTTCCGAACGCCGACAAAATCGGTTCGTCGATGAAGCAGATGATGTTTTCGGCATAGGGTTTGAATTTTTGAATCTGCCAGCGGCACTTCATCGCCAGCGATTTGATGATGACATCTTTGAACTCGTCATTATAATAGATCGCGCGTTTGTTTTCGTCCACAATCGTCAGGGCGAAACTCAACGGGCCTGTGGTTTGAACTTTTAAAAAAAGCCGTTTGCCTTTTCCCTGCAGCGCTTTTTCGAGCGCATAAATACCTTTGGAGAAGTTCTCGCTGATCGCCATGGAGGAGCAATCGCCGTCGCCGCTGTCGGGGTCCATTGCGGTCATATACTTTTCATAGAATTCCGCAAATGCCTCGGAATAATCTCCCGAAGTGTCGATAAACATTCTTCTTTTATCATAATCAATCACAGCGCAGGGGATTCCTTCGCTGTATTGAATCTCCATCTGCTCGTTCAGTCCGAGCCGCGGAAGCTGCGGCCAAATCGGGGCGTCCAGTTTTTCAAGCGAGGTCTTGACGGCGTAATCCGCATCCTCAAACGGCATGCTGCCGATGGCGGTCGATATCAATCTGGGCTTCATAAAAAATCCTCCTGTTGTTATTTGATAAGGCTATTTTAAATTCGAAACTGCTTTTTTGATGGCGTTAATATGCGCGGGTGTTGTGCCGCAGCAGCCGCCGATGATGTTGGCGCCCGCTTTGACGATCGCGGGAACGAAACCGGCCATGCTCTCGGGGGATTCGGGATAGACGTCTTTTCCGTCGATGTTGACCGGAAGACCGGCGTTTGCATGCACGAGAATCGGCTTATCGGGGAATGCTTCCCGGATTTCACGGACGATTTCGATCATGCGTTCCATGCCGTTTCCGCAGTTTGCGCCGATGATGTCCGCTCCGGCTTCGACAGCCGCGGTAGCTGCTTCGACAGGCGATACGCCCATCATGGTGCGGTAATCGCCGGCTTTGGTCTTTTCAAAGGTGAAGGTGCAGACGATTTCGCACTTGGTGTTTTCTTTGACCGCTTTGATCGCAATCGCGGCTTCTTCTTTATCGCTCATAGTCTCGATGCACACCGCATCCGCGCCGCCCTTTTCGAGCGCGATGGCCTGTTCTTTGAACGCGTCGTATAATTCCTGTTCGGTGACTTCTTCAATCACGAGCATTTTTCCGGTCGGACCGATGGACGCGATCACATGTTTGTCTCCGGCCGCTTCGCGCGACGCTTTTGCTGCCGCTTCGTTGATCTCGGCCACTCTCTTTTCAAGTCCGAATCCATGCAGTTTGTAACAGGTGCCGCCGAAACTGTTTGATTCGATCATATCCGCGCCTGCGTCAATATAACTTTTTGCGATATCTTTGACGTCCTCATATCTGTCGATGCACCAAAGTTCGGGGCATTCGCCGGGTTTTAAACCCTTCTTATACAAAAATGTTCCCCAAGCTCCGTCCGAAACCAATACTTTACCCGCTTTGACTGCCTCTACGATTTTTTCAGGCATAAAATGACCATCCTTTCGCAAATTAAGAATTGCCCAGAATCGTATCCATATTAGAATATTTTGAAATTCTTTTATATAACTATTTTTTGAATTTTAAAAATATTTTTCGATACATTCCGATATTGATATAAGCCGAAATAAACGGCTTATCATCATATATACCTTATCACGCAAAATGAGATATTGTCAATGTTAATTACAGCCATGGATCGGTTTGTTTTATAATGATTTTACCTTATGATATAAATGAAAAACGCTTTTAAAACCGGAGCAAATAATAGTCTTTGATTGACAATTCCATCTCCCCGATTTATTATTTAATCAAACATTTTCTTTCTGAGGGACATCAAACCATGAGAGAACGAAATTCCCGACAATCCAAAGAGAAAATTCTGTCAGCCGACGAAGCGGAAAATAATCCCCATAAGTTTGAACCATGAAGTAAACTCAAATCTTACCCGGAGAACAAGACCGATATGTTTATAAAATATCTTTGCTGACATTGGAGAAAAGATTATGTGGACCGAAGAATTACTTGATCAAAAACTCACGGCGCCTTCCTCTCAACTGATCGCCGATATAAAAAAAATCCGAGGGGATATTATGATTCTCGGCGCGGGAGGAAAGATGGGCCCGACCCTTGCCCTGCTCGCCAAAAAAGCCGTTGATGCCTCAGTACTTTCAAAGCGGATCATTGCGGTTTCCCGTTTCACCGATCCCATCGCAGTAAATCTGATGCACGATAATCAAATCGAAACGATTTCGGCCGATTTGTTGGAACCCGATATATTAAGCAAGCTGCCCGATGTTGAAAATATCATCTATATGGCAGGTCGAAAGTTCGGCACAAACGGTCAGGAAGCGCAGACCTGGGCAATGAACGCCTGGCTGCCGGCGCTGGTCGCGGAGCGGTTTAAAAAATCAAATATCGTCGTTTTTTCCTCGGGCAATATTTATCCTATGGTTCCGGTTGCCTCGGGCGGCGCTTCCGAACAAACCATTCCCGAACCCGTCGGTGAATACGCGATGTCGTGTCTTGCGCGTGAGCGCATGTTCGAATACGGATCACAGACCTATAGCACGCCTGTTTTTTTATATCGGTTGAATTACGCCGTGGATTTGCGATATGGCGTACTTTATGATATCGCGGCGCAGCTCCTCGGGGGAAAACCGATCAAGCTTTCAACTCCGTGCTTTAACTGCATCTGGCAGGGCGACGCAAACGAAATGGCACTGCGGGCGCTGCTGCATACCGGCAGTCCCGCCGTTAAAATGAATATCACAGGCCCCGAAACGGTCTCGGTTCGGGATGCAGCCGAAAAACTCGGAAAACTGCTCTCAAAGCACCCTGTTTTTGAAGGGGAAGAAGCCCAAATCGCATACCTCAGCAATTCGGATCTTGCAATGAAGACATTCGGAATTCCTTCGGTGAGTGTTGATGAGCTGATAGAGTGGCAGGCGGAGTGGATTTCGGACGGGGGAAGGTCGCTCGGAAAGCCGACACACTTCGAAGAGAGGAAGGGGAAATATTAATGGGCCGTCATGAGCGCGCTTTGTTAAAACTCTTCGAAGGAACCGTGATTCCGGCAACTCCGCTGGCATTGACCGCAGAGAGAAAATTAGATGAAAAAAGACAGCGGCTTTTAAACCGCTATTATCTGACGGCGGGTGCAGGCGGATTGGCCGCCGCCGTCCATACGACTCAATTCGCCATCCGAAAGCCTGAAATTAATTTGTTCGAACCGGTTTTGCAGATCGCATCCGAGGAAGCCGAGGCCTATGAGCGCCAAACCGGAGAGGTAATCGTAAAAATTGCGGGTGCCTGCGGTCGGACCAAACAGGCGGTCAAAGAAGCCGAGACCGCTTTAAAATACGGGTATGACGCGGTGCTGCTGAGCCCGGGGGGATTAAGTGACTTTACCGAAGAAGAATTGCTCTCGCGTACCAAAGCGGTTGCGGAAATCATACCGGTTGTCGGTTTTTATCTTCAGCCCTCGGTGGGCGGGAGAGTATTTTCTTTCGATTATTGGAAAGCGCTCTGCGAAATTGAAAAAGTGGTTGCGATCAAAAGCGCGCCGTTTAACCGATATCAAACCTTGGACGTCGTCAGGGCAGCGGCGCTGTCGCAAAGAGCCGATCAAATTGCGCTCTACACCGGAAACGACGACAACATCATCATCGATCTGCTGACGAAATATCGATTCACCGACTGCGGGAAAGTATACGAAAAACGGTTTGTAGGAGGACTGCTCGGCCACTGGTCGGTTTGGACGCACACTGCGGTCAAGTTATTTGAAAAAATTAAAACGGCTGCGGCGAAAGACGTAATCCCGACCGAACTCCTGACCCTTGCCGCCGAAGTGACCGATGCCAACGCCGCATTTTTCGATACGGCACATCAATTCAAGGGCTGTATTGCCGGACTGCATGAGGTCTTGAGAAGGCAGGGTCTTCTGGAGGGGATTTGGTGCCTGGATGAAAACGAGACCCTTTCCCCCGGGCAAACAGAGGAAATCGACCGCATATATCGGATGTATCCACATTTAAATGACGACGGGTTTATTGCCGCAAATATCAAAGACTGGAAGGCGTGAGGTTGAAATCAAGCTTTGCGCTTTTTTCCTGACCTCAAAAATGCTGATTTCGGCATAACGGAAGGATCTCAAAAGTGAACGCCTTAGTAATACATCGGCAAAAGAAACATCAGAAAATATAAGTGAGGACAACCTCACTTTTTCTTTTTATCATTGAAACTTCGGGGGATCGGAAGCCGTATAAAACTCTGTTGTTATATGAAAACTATACCATAAAGTATATGCCGGAGGCTGTAAAATGAGTAATAATACCATTTCATATTGGAATCAAACCGGAGACAAAACCCATTATCCCCGGCTGGATAAAAGCATTTCAACCGATATTTTGATTATCGGCGGCGGAATTACGGGTATCACATGCGCCTATTGCCTGGCACAAAAAGGCCTGAAACCCGTCTTGATAGAAGCCGGGATTTTATGCGGCGGGACGACCGGAAACACAACCGGGAAAGTGACCGTCCAGCATGGGATCGTCTATTATAAAACCGAAGAAAAATACGGCGCCGATGCGGCTTTTGATTACGCGAAATCTCAGAGCAGCGCCTTGGATTTCGTGAAAACCGCGGTCGAAAAGCTCTCAATCGATTGTCAGCTCAGTAAAAACACAGCCTATATTTACGCCGAGAACCCGGCAGAATGGGATACGCTGAATCTGGAATATGAGGCCGCCAAAAAGGCGGAGATCGATGCGGAGCTGATCAGGCACGCCGATTTTCCCCATGAAAATCACGGGCTGCTCGCTTACAAAGATCAGTATGTTTTGCACCCCGTCCGATATGTCGAAGGGCTGGCCAAAGCGGCAGCAGAGGCGGGAGCGGTGATATACTGCGATACGAAAGCCGTAAAGCCGGAAGACGGCGACATCAAAACCGTACTCTGCGAGAATGACATTGAAATCAAAGCAAAGCATGTCGTCATGGCGACGCAGTATCCCTTTTACGACGGCCCGAACTTGTTTTATATGCGCCTTTATCCGAAACGGGCTTACGGTGTCGCCGCGAAAGCGAAACGGGACTGGCCGGACGGCAGTTATATCAACATCGGAGACCCTGCCCGTTCGATCAGAACCCATATCGAAAATGACGAGCGCATTTTGATCGTGGTCGGTGAAAACCACGACACCGGGCGCGGATACGAAGATATGTCGCTTCACCATCAGCATCTGATTCAATTTGCCGATCAAATCGCGGGCGTTGACGAAGTGCTTGCCAAGTGGTCGGCGCAGGATTATGACACGCCGGACGAGCTGCCGTATATCGGCAGAATTTCGGACCATTCGAATATCTATGTCGCGTCGGGGTTCCGGAAATGGGGACTTTCCAACGGAACGCTTGCCGGAATGATGATCTCCGATCTCATTGCGTCCGGGAACTGCCGTTACGAGAGTTTATATTCCAGAACCCGCGAAGATATTTTCAGCTCTTTCGGAAAGGCCTTTGTCGGCGCGGTCAATCCCGTTCTCGAACTGATCAAGTCCAAACTGGAAGGGACGGAGAGCGTCAAAGATCTTCATCCCGGGGAGGGCAGAGTCATCAATTTTAAAGGGGAAAAGGCCGGAATTTACCGGGGTGACCGGGATGATGTGATCATTATAGACATCACCTGCACCCATATGGGAACCGAATTGAATTTCAACACCGCCGAGCAGACCTGGGACTGCCCTGCGCACGGCGGTCGCTACAGCATTGAAGGAAAGCTGCTCGAGGGCCCGCCGAAGGACTCACTCAAGGTGTTGTTCAGGGGAAAATACACCGATCTGATTACAAAAGATTAAAATGGATTTTATCCCTCAGATCCTGCCCGAAGATAAAGCGCCGCCGGAGGCGGCTGACTGCCGAAAATGCGAATTATTCCGTCAGCGGAACAGAGTCATTTGGGGTGAAGGAAATCCGAAAGCGCAGATTATTGTGATTTTGGACAATCCCGGAGCCCGAGAGGACAAGGAAGGCAGAGAATTTATCTGCGGCACAAGGCAGACATTGCAAATTGGTGCCAGCCGGGCCGGTTTGAATATGGATGAGTTGTATGTGACTTATGTATTGAAGTGCCGACCTGTGCGCAAATACTGCAAGGAAGAAGCCCGCGGAATTTGTTTTGATTACTTGATACGGCAAATCAGCGAACAAAAGCCCAAACTGGCTTTCTGCATGGGAAACACCGCGGCCCAATGGTTCTTTCAAGATAAAGACGCGGAAATAAAAAATCTCAGAGGCATTTGGCATATAAAAAAGGGCCTTCTCACAGCGGTTACCTACCACCCGTTTGCCGTCAGAAGAAGGCCGAATCTATTCAATCAGTATCTGCAAGATTGGGAAATGCTCGCAGACAGATATTTTTCCTTATCAATATAATTTAATCTTAACCCAATGAAATGCGTAGCGGAGTGGCGTTGCCGATGTTATCACTCACAGGGCATCTGCTCTCGACAACTTTCAGCCATTTGTCCAGGGTCTCTTTGTCAGCATCCGCATTTGGGATCATGGTTACCCGAATTTCAGTGTATCCCGCCCGGCCGGCCATGGACTTGCCCGTGAACTTCGCCGGATCCAGATCGCCTTCCAATACAAAATCCAATCCGTTCAGCTGAAATCCCATCTCCCCGGCAACCAGATGACCGACTACTCCGAGACAGCCCGAAAGCGCCGCCAACAGATATTCGACCGGATTCGCTCCGGTGTTCGTACCTCCCAAACTTTCAGGTTCGTCGATGATTACTTTAAATCCTCTTGTGGCGACTTCCGTTTTGGTGTTGCTTTCACTCTTGGCTGTTACACCGAATTTGAGAATTGGCATAAAATTTCTCCTCATCTTAAATTTCGACATTATTATTCATATCATTATTTACGAATATACTGTTGTTTTACGTTTTGACCGGTATTTTCTCTCTTTATTTGAACGTTATCGAATTCAATGAAAAGCGGTTTTATCATTCAATTTCGTATACACTATAATATTTATTGACCGACAGGAGCGGATCTATGGAAAAAATTCAATACGGCATCGAAAAATTGGGGCGGTTAGTCACCGCAATGGTGCATTGCCCGGTAGAATCTCTTTCCAAAGTCAACGAAGATAACCGGGAGTTTTTCCTGTTTGATGCAGTACCGAATGTGGATAAATATTTGGAAGAACACCGAAAATATTGCGCGCTCCTTGAACAGCACGGAGTTCGCGTGCTGCATTTATCCGACCATGTCCACCGCAACCGGGATTTGCTCGAGCGGCTGCCGAATCTCGCCTATATGCACGATATCGCGGTCATCAGTTCTCACGGGGCGATCTTGTCCAACATGTCCTCCATGGGGCGCTGCCATGAAGAGATTGTCGTGAAAGAAGCTTTAACCGATTTAGGTATCCCCATCCTCTATGAGCCCTGTGAGGGTGATGCGTTCGAGGGCTGCTTATTGCTTTCGCCCAAAACTCTTTTCGTAGCGGACACCGAGCGCCACGATAAAAAAGCCATCGAAAAATTCATCACCTATATCCTCTCGTACTTTGAGGAAGTCATCTATGCCGAAATCCCGCAGGAGAGGCGCTATATGCACCCTGATATGGTTCTTAACCGCATCACTGAGCATCTGATGGTCTGGTATCCGCCGGCGTTTTTGAAAACGTTTTATATCACACGGGAAAAGAGAGCCGAAATCGACTTGAACACTTGGATGAAAGAACGGAATATCACGTTAGTTCCCTTGTCCGACCGGGAACAGCAGCATTGGGGCAGTTCGTTTGTGCCGCTCGAGCCCAGAACCATCTTCTGTTATGACATCTCGTATGATCCAAAGACCGTTAACCTGTTAGAACAGGAAGGCGTAAAGTTTATTTTCTTCCACCCCGAGGCGCTTTTGGCGGGCGGCGGCAGTTTGCGTTGTATTACGATGAGAATCCACCGCAACGATTAAGCAGAACAATTCGCAGAGGTTTTTTCAATTTTTGGTTGCATGTTCACTGAGACAGCGGTATAATGCATCCGGATGGTTTTGAAAACATTATCCGGGAGGTGCTTGAAATGACGCCGCGGGAACGATTTTTAAGCGTGATGAACGGGAAAATGCCGGATCGCGTTCCGGTAACGTTGTTCATCGCGGATCAGGGGCATTTTATCACGCAGGTCTATCCCGATATCGACCCGTGGGATTACCCTGCCCTGCAGCTGAAAGTGATCGAAATTCAAAAACAGCTCGGCGCCGACGTGTTTTTGCGCATGCTGTATGACGTCACCGACCCGTTACATATTCACATGGGCGGCTTGGACATCACCCACAACACCGAGAACTGGGAAATTAAAACCGAAGAATACCGCAACGGCAATACGCTGGTGAAAAAGTCCGTCATCTCAACACCGGACGGAAAACTCGAACAGGAATTTTCGATCAACGAACTGCGAAAAGGCACCTATATGTACGGCTGCACCAAAAAGCCGATCAAGAATGCCGAAGACCTTGAAATCGCAATCAAGTACGAGCCGAGAATGCCTGAGGCCTTCAAAGCGGATGTCAAGCGAAAAGTCAAACGGATGAAAGACGCGGTTGGCGAAGACGGCATTGTCGGCGTTTGGGCACCCCACGGCCCGTTTAACAACGCCTCTTTATTGATAGAGCAGGATGTGCTGTATTCGCTGTTCCTTGAAGATTACGAATACTATGAAAAGCTGATGAATTTCGCGGCGGACAGGATTTTGGAATACACTCGCGCAATGAGCGAATCCGGAGCTGACGTGCTCTGCGTCGGCGGCAATGTCGCCGGGGGTTTTGTGGGTAAAAAATGTTACGATCAATACATACTGCCTTTCGAAAAAAAGTACATCGAATTCTGCCAAAAAACCGGTGTTCCGGCGATGTATCACAACTGCGGGCAGATTATGAATCTGGTTGAATCTTATAAACAACTCGGTGTAAAAATCGTCGAGCCCTTCTCGCCCCCGCCGCTCGGGGATACCGATATTGTAAAGGCCAAAGCGCTGGTTGACGGGGATTATGTGATGCTCGCGGGCATCGATCAGGTCAATGTGCTTCAAAAAGGCACAAAAGAAGATGTTATAAAGACTACCAAGACGCTGGTTGATACCGTCAAACCCAACGGAAAATGCATCGTTCAGTCGGCGGATTTTTTGGAATACGGCACACCGCTTAAAAATCTCGAGGCCTTTATTAAAACCGCCAAAGAATGCGGCGTTTATTAAATATAATCAATTCTGGAGGGATTATTTTGCTTCAGCCCGGAAAAATCATTGCGTCACAAATCATCAAGGACGACCTCATCTTCACCTGCGAAAACGAGGTGACTTTAAAACTCAATTTCCCGGAGGCGTCCATCCTGCGCGTGCGCATGAGCAAAGTCCCGAATCCGCGTCCGTCGATTATGGCGGAGCTCGGGTATGTCAAAGAATCTCTGGAACAAACGCCTTTTGACTTTGCCGAAACCCGGGAAGAGTATCGTATCAGCACCCGTAATCTCGTCGTTTCCGTCGGCAAAAAGGACGCCCGGATTCAGCTTTTTGATAAACAGAATCACTGTATTTTAAAAACCGCCGATGCACCTCAAATCGGCAAAGAGAGTTTGCTCACCTTTGACATGAAACCCGAAGAGCATTTCTACGGGTTCGGCTTTCAGCGCAAGACACTGGACGCCCGCGGTCACAAGCTCACTTTTACCCGCAATTACCGCTGGAACGAAGCGACCACACCCTATTTTTTAAGCACCGCCGGATACGGATTTTTCTCCGCGAACACGTTTGACCAGACCTTTGATTTTACCGGTGAAGATTTCTATTCCGTTTTCGCCAAAGGCGGTCATGTTGATTTCTTTATCTTTTACGGGCCCTCTTTCAAAGATATTTTAAATCTCTACACCGCGTTGACCGGAAGACCCGTGATGGTGCCGAAATGGGCAATGGGCATGTGCTATATCGCCCGCTGTTTTGAGGACGACAAGGGGCTCTTGAATATCGCAAAGCGGTTTCGCAGCGAGCAAATTCCTTGCTACATGCTCGGCCTTGAGCCCGGTTGGGAAGAGACCTGGTACAGCATGGACTGGATTTGGAACAGAGAGCGTTTTCCCGAGCCCGAAAAAATGATCAAACAACTTGGTGATATGGGATTTAAATTCGAGCTGTGGGAGTCCGGCAAAGCACCCACCGAGAGCTATCTCGACCCGAATGTCAGAGACAAGTGGTTCGAACAGCGCGTCGATGCCAGCATCAAAAAAGGCGTGGCCTTTTATAAACAGGACGACCCGTATCCCCGGTGCATCACCACCACCGAAATGGTTTTGAACCCCGATGTCAGCGTTTTTGTCAAAGATACGGACGACTATACCGAGGAAGAGACCAAAAACATCACCAACACGCTTTACACCAAAACGCTGTTTGACGGTTTCCGCCGGGTGACGGGCAAACGGACCATCGTCATGCTGCACGCCTATAACTCCTCCACGTCCTCTCAGATGTTTCCCACCGCGTGGGCGGGCGATTTCAAACTCGGCAACGGCGCATTGAACGCCGGTCTGTCGGGTCATGCGATGGTCAGCCAGGACATGGACAGCGAATCCCCCGAGGGTCTGCATTTCGGCTTTTTGACCCCGTTTTCCATCATCGACAGCTGGGCGTATTACCGCGAGCCGTGGCGTTATTCCGAAGCGAATATGGACGTCACCCGCTTTTATTCCAAACTCAAAAGCAGTTTATTCCCCTATCTTTATACCGCTCTGTGGCAAGCCCATACTCAGGGTACGCCCATGCTGCGCCCGATGATTTTAGAGTTCCAAGACGACCCGAATACCGCTTTGCTAGATAAGCAGTTTATGCTCGGTAATTTTTTATTGGTCGGAACCGGCAAAACGCAAGTCAATATGGACTTCCGTGAAAACGCTGAGAAAGCCGTCGCTCAAAACACCGCACCGATTTATTTGCCGAAAGGCCGCTGGATCGATTATTGGACGGGTAAAACCGTTCCGAGCAGCGGAGAATGGCATACCGCTTCATGGCCCGGAACCGTCGGGGGGCCGCTGTTTGTCAAAGCTGGCGCGATTATCCCGATGACAAATGCCGGCGACTCGATTTCGCAAAACAAACAGGAGTTATCCGTTCTCGACATCTATCCGCACGGTAAATCGAGCGCTCAAATCTACGCCGATGACGGCGAGACCTTTGAATACGAAAATAACCGTTATGCCCTTACGGAGATTAATTGCGAGGAATTGAAAGATACGGTTGGGGTACAGATCGGCGAATCAATCGGAGTATACACAGGAAAACGCGAAAAAGCACATCTGATTAAAATTCATCTTGTGAATATCCCCGAAAAAATAATGCTTGGGAAGACCACTCTGTCCGAGTCTTCCGATCTCAGCGGTTTGTTGACCTCTTTCAAATCGGGTTGGCACTTTGACAGCGATGCGCAAATCCTTTGGATTAAACCCACTGCCTGTTGGAAATTAAAAGGGGAAACCGCCGATTATCTCAGCTTTTATAATAACGAAATCGAATGGGCAAAAAACGCCGAAACCTCATCCGAGATTGATTTGCAAATCATAAAAGGACAAATTGGCAGAAGATACGGCGCTGTCGCGCAAAAAATCGCCCTTTCAAGTCAATATCCGGTGCTTCTTGCGGACGGCGAAAGTCAAACGATTATCAAAGCCGTTCTCCAAGATTCGAACGGGCTTCCGGTCAACAAGAAAATCCCAGTGATATTCACCGTGTCCGGCAGCGGCAGTTTTACAAACGGTCAGCAGATGATAGAAGCCGTGACCCAAAACGGAGTCGCCGAAACCGTCCTCATCTCTTCCAAAACCGAGGGCAATGCTTTGGTCACCGCGCAAAGTCAGGGACTCCCCGGCGAAAAACTCGACGTTAAAGTCGTTCAGGGCACGTTCGATGCGGTGTTCAATCCCCCCGAGAGAATCCGTCTTTACGCCGGAGACTGCTGGCTCCGTTATTACGTTTACACTTATGCGCAAATCAAATACAACAACGAAATCATTCGCTCCGCCAAATGCGCGGTAACGATTCAAATTACAGGCAACGAGGAGCGCGAGATCGAACGGAATCATTCTTCCGCAGCCGTTTGCGGCACGGCGCGGTTTCCGGCGATTGTTCTCGGCAGCCCGACCGAACCGCCGGATGTCGTCTTTCATTTCAATGCCAAAGGCGTTACACCGGCCGACTTCAGGTATCATCTTGATTGATCACAATGATATCGGCATAACCGTTTGTTTTCTTAATAACACCGAAGAATGGGCCAATCGCCTGCGCAGCCATTCTTATTGACAAATCATTATTAACCCTATATAATCGGTATGTTATCGAGCGATATAAAATCAAATATTATCGGTTTGTCAAACAAAAATATTTCAAGCAGTATAAAAGCAAAAACCACTTTTTTCTAACTTTGATATTAATCATTGATCGCTTTTTCCCCAAAATCAATGTTCGGAAATTTTATGAAAATCATATAAATTAAGGTAGTTTATCTTCTTGAATTTCCGAAAAAGCAATAATATTTTGCAACCCGGAAGGTCGAAAAAGAAATTATTTTGTTTTAATTTAAATGTTAATCAACGCAGGAGGTGAGTAAATGGAATTATTCAAAGATTTGCTGTATAATACAACGCTGTTGATTTCAATGAGCATAGCAGGGAATATCTTCTACTTAAAACAACGCAAGAATCCTATTTATGCGAGTATTCTCCATGGGCTCATCGTTGGGGGAATCGGAATCGTATTAATGCTCAGTGCCGTGGAATTATCACCGGGTCTGATATTTGATACCCGATCAATTCTAATTAGTGTGACGGCAATATTTTACGGCGGAATTCCTACCGGTATTGCAGTTTTATTAATTTCTGCTTATAGAATTGTAATGGGCGGAACAGGTGCTGTTATGGGGGTGTTAGTGACAGTACTTACTGCCGTAACAGGTTTACTCTGGAAGCATTTCAGATTTAATAAAATCATAAAAAGACAAAAATTCAAATGGGTTGAATTTTATATTTTTGGTTTGGTTACTCATGTGGTAATGATTTTGTGTGCGCTGTCCCTGCCGCGCAATATTGCATTCGAGACAATAAAAACGATCGCCGGGCCGGTATTATTTGTTTATCCGCTTGGCGTTTTAGCACTTTGCATGATTACGTTATACTTCCAAAATGCCGTACAAACAAAAACAATGCTCGCGGAAATTGAAATACGGTTCAGTGCTGTTTTTAATCAAGCCCCCATCGGTATTGCCATTGCCAATAAAAACGAAACATTCTTTATCAATCCGAAACTGGAAGAAATCACCGGCAGACCAAAGGATGAAATCCGCAGTGTAGGATGGCAAATGTATACTCACCCGGATGATCTTCACGAAGATGAAGATCAATTTTCCAGGCTAATTGCAAGGGAAATTACGTCATATTCGATGAGGAAAAGGTATATTAAGCCGGATGGGTCCATCGTTTGGGTGCATTTAATTATCGCAGCATTACACACCAATTCTCTAAACGACGACGGCAGCCATATTTGTATGGTTCAAGATATCACAGATTTAATTGAGTCAGAAAATGATCTTCGCAACAGCGAAAATAAATATAAGAATCTGTATTTAGAATATTCAAATAAAGAAAGTCTGATGGTTTCCCTGTTGGACTCAATTCCCGATTTGATTTTTTACAAAGATCAAAACAACATTTATATGGGTTGTAACAAGGCCTTTGAAGACTTTGCCGGAAAAACAAAAGAAAATATTGTCGGGCATTCGGATTTTGATTTATTTGATGAAAAACTAGCATCTTTATTCAGAGCTATGGATATTGAAATGATGAAAAAGAAAGCGCCGAACATCAACGAAGAAACCACCCGGTCTTCGGATGGGCATAAAAAAGTTTTAGAAACATTAAAAACACCGTATTACAATTTTGAGGGAAAATTGCTCGGGCTCATCGGAATCAGCCGGGACATCACGGAACGTAAGCAAAAAGAAGAAGAAATTTTACATTTGACAAATCATGACGTACTGACGGGTTTGTATAATCGTTTATATTTTGAGAAAGCACTAAAAAAGATTGATGACTCGGGAAATCTTCCGTATTCCGTAATGGTTGGCGACATCAACAGTTTGAAGTTGGTCAACGATATTTTCGGGCACGATCAAGGGGACATATTATTACGGGAAGCAGCGGCGCTGCTGCAAACATGTTGTCGTCCGAATGATATTATCGCAAGAACCGGCGGAGACGAGTTTTCTGTGATTTTATCGGAAACAGATGAAGCCGCAGCCAAATCACTGTTTGAAAAAATCACCGAGGCATTTTATAAGCGTTCCTTAATCAGCGGCTCTTCTCACCTCAACAGCATATCCATCGGTTATGTGACAAAAAACAAAAATGAAGAAGAAATCGGAAAGCTGATAAAAATTGCCGAGGAGCATATGAGCCGGCGTAAACTTTTAAATAACAAGAGCATCCATAGTTCGCTGTTGACAACCATTAAAACGGCTGTTTTTGAAAAAAGCAATGAAACGGAAGCTCATGCGGAAAGAATGGTCAATTGGGCTAAAAATATAGGTATTAATATTGGTTTAAGTCAAGACGAACTGGTGGATCTTGAGTTAGCTACGACGCTGCATGACCTTGGAAAGATCGGAATTGACGGGAATATCATTGCGAAACCCGGTAAACTGAATGAAATTGAATGGATTGAAATCCGAAAACACCCGGAGATCGGATTCCGAATCGCCCGGACAATTCCGGAATTACAAGGAATTGCCGAATACATCTTGTGTCATCATGAAAGATGGGATGGAAAAGGTTATCCGCAAGGGTTAACGGGAGAAAAAATCCCCTTAATCTCAAGAATTATCTCGGTTGTAGATTCTTTTGACGCCATGACTGAGGACAGGCCTTACAGAGCAGCTATGTCAAAAGAAGCCGCATTGGCTGAAATTAAAAACTGCTCCGGCGCTCAATTTGATCCTAAAGTCGCACAAGTGTTTATGAATAATACTATCGGTGCATGAATCAGCGCACGTCCGTTTGACTTTTTTAAGAGAATTCTTGTATCAGTTGTTTCGGCAACAATATAAATTCATATTATATATCCTTAGAATTACGAGAGGAATAAAAATAGATGGAAACCGTTAAACGTTACCCGTGCACCATCCTTGCCAGCGCGGTGATCCCTTGGGCTGAAAATAACGAATTTGATGAAAAAATATTCCGCCGCCAGATCCGGGCGATTACCGGCAGAGGGATTACGCACATCTATGTCTTCGGTACGGCAGGCGAAGGGTACGCGGTGTCCGACGAACAGTACGAAGAAGTTATCCGGACGTTTGCCGACGAGATGAAAGCCCCGGGCTTGGAGCCCATGGCGGGTGTTATCAGCATGTCACAGACCACCGTTCTAAAACGGATTAAGATGGCCTACAGATACGGCCTACGCGACTTTATGATCACCATGCCCTGCTGGGGCGCACTGTCGGACGCGGAAATGAATCGGTTTTTCCATGATGTCTGCGACCCGTTTCCCGACTGCCGGTTTGTCTATTATAATCTTCTGCGTACCAAACGGCTGTTGACCGTGCAGGAACTGACGGTATTATCCGGGGAGATTCCGAATTTAGCCGGGGCAAAGTTTTGTTCAAACGACTTTTTCGTGGTCGGAGAGATTGCGACCGCAAACAGTCCGCTGCAGTTTTTCGTGACCGAAGCGGCATTGCTCCACGGCAATCTGTTGGGCGAATGCAGCTTGCTGATCACCGTCGGAAACATCAATATCAAAAAAGCGTTTGAATATTATAACGCCGCAGTAAGCGGCGAAACGGGCAAGGCAATCCCACTTTACCGCGAAATCATGGCGATGAACCGAACCTTGCATCGCCTCTGCGAGGGAACCAAAATCGACGGCGCTTATGATAAGATGTTTTCCAAACTGGTCGATTCGGAATTTCCGCTGCGTCTGCTGCCCCCTTACACCTGTTACGGCGAAGAAGTGTTCGAAAAGTTTCGCTGTTTTGTCAAAGAAAATTATCCCGATTGGCTGGAACCTCAGTCGGGATATTGATTATATAGCTATTCATTTTTTCTTTTAAACAGCACGGAATTAATTACCTGCATTGCTCAAAACGCGCGCTTATCGGGTGCGTGTTTTTTATCCCTTATTTTTGCTGTCTTGCAAAGCGGACTTTTTTCATTAAAAATACTATACGTATGTGGCGTGAAACATGGTGCTTTGACTCGGGCCTTACATAAAATCCTTGCTTCTGAACAGTTTATCAAACGGACAGCATCTCATCGCACGGTCATCCGTTTGGGTTTTTTCAACATTGCCGAAACGGGTAAAATTTCTTAAAAAAGGTTTTGCCGAAATCCTTGACAAAAGAAAAGTTTCTGTTTTATAATGACAGCGTTCTCATCGCATATAGCGAGAACACTTTGACCGGTTTCAGCTTTGAAATCAAAGGCCATACGGACAGCCGGGTCAACTGCCGATTGTGAAGAAAACTTCACCGAACCAATAGAGAAGTTTCCTTCACGTTATTGATTGCGTTAAGAGCGCAAAGTTCTATAAGTTGGCAACTCAATTGCCAGTTGGTTACTTCATAACCAAGTGTACTAGGGTACACGCTTGTGAAACCGATCAATAAGAGTAGTAAAAGTAGTTCTTACTGTATAGACTCTGAGAATCAAAAAGAAGCAGGCAATCCCTCTGTTCATTGACGGGGTTTGCGAAATTGTCTGCCTCCGAATGGAATTGGGTGTTTCACGAAGATGTACCACAGTACGGTGGCACATCTTTTTTATTTTGGAGGCTGCACAAAACATGGATGAAAAAATTCGGCTGTACGGGTTCAATAACCTGACCAAATCTCTGAGCTTCAACATTTACGACATCTGTTATGCCAAAACCGCCCGCGAACAGCAGGACTATATCAAGTATATCAACGAACAATATAACTCCGAACGGCTGACCGAAATATTGACAAAACTCTCTGATATGATCGGCGCGACGATTCTGAACATCTCCAAACAGGATTATGAGCCGCAGGGGGCCAGCGTCACCTTTTTGATTGCGGAAGAGAGCATGCTCAAAAACCGCAGCGGCGAGACGGTGACCGCGCATTTGGACAAGAGCCACATCGCGGTGCACACCTATCCGGAATACCACCCCGAGACCTCCATCGCCACGTTTCGCGTGGATATCGACGTCGCCACCTGCGGCGAGATCACCCCGCTTTCGACGCTGGACTTTTTGATCGGCAGCTTTGATTCGGATATCATCACGATCGATTACCGCGTCCGCGGCTTCACGCGCAACATGGAGGGAAAGAAGCTGTTCAACGACAACAACATCGTCTCTATTCAGAATTATATTGATCAAGAGACCCTTTTGAAATACGATGCCGTGGATATCAACGTCTATCAGGCAAATATCTTTCATACCAAGATGCTGATTAAAGACCCGGTGCTCCAGAACTATCTTTTCAATTCCGACGTCTATGAAATCCCGCCGAAAATCCGCCTGGACATCATCAACGCCCTCCGACGCGAGATGATCGAAATTTTCAGCGGCCAGATTATTTTCCCGGAGGCAAAGAAATGAGCGACCAAAGCCGCGCGCCGTTGATGGAGGCACTGGAACGGATCAGATATGACCGCCTGGTTCCGTTCGACGTTCCGGGTCATAAGCGCGGCAAAGGCAATCCCGAACTGACAGAGTTTTTGGGGGAGCAGTGTCTCTCGGTGGACGTAAATTCGATGAAACCGCTAGATAACCTCTGCCACCCCACCAGTGTGATCATGGAAGCGGAGATGCTCGCCGCTGAGGCCTTCGGCGCGGCAAATGCCTTTTTCATGGTCGGCGGAACGACTTCCTCGGTTCAGGCGATGATCCTCTCGAGCGTGAAAGGCGGGGACGAGATCATTTTACCGCGCAACGTCCACCAGAGCGTGATCAATTCCCTGGTGCTCTGCGGCGCGGTTCCGATCTACATCAACCCGCAGACCCATAAGCAGCTCGGAATCTCCCTTGGGATGTCGGTGGCGGAGGTCCGGCACACCATTGAGGAGCACCCACATGCTAAAGCTGTTTTGGTGAACAACCCCACTTACTACGGCATCTGCTCCGATATCAAGCAGATCACACAGATCGCCCATGAAAAAGGCATGCTGGTTTTAGCGGATGAGGCGCACGGAACGCATTTCTATTTCGGAAAAAATATGCCCGTTTCGGCCATGGCGGCAGGTGCAGATATGGCAGCGGTGAGCATGCACAAATCGGGCGGTTCGCTGACCCAGAGTTCCATTTTGTTATGCGGGCCGAAGATGAATCCCCACTACGTCCGGAAAATCATCAACCTGACCCAGACCACCAGCGGCTCTTATCTGTTGCTTTCCAGTCTTGATGTTTCGAGAAGAAATCTCGCGCTGCAGGGCCCGGAAATCTTTGAAAAAGTGACGCGCTATTCCGGATATGCACGGGAGGAGATCAACGCCATCGGCGATTATTACGCCTACTCCAAAGAGCTCGTCAACGGCGACAGTATCTTTGATTTCGACACGACAAAACTCTCGGTGAACACCCTCGGAATCGGCCTTGCGGGCATCGAGGTCTACGATCTTTTACGCGATGAATACGGAATCCAGATCGAATTTGGGGATTTAGGCAATATTTTGGCCTATATCTCGGTCGGCGACAAGCATAAAAACATCGAGCGCCTGATCAGTGCATTAAGCGAGATCCGGCGCATCTATAAACGCACCAACAAGGATTTGCTCGACAGCGAATACATCAATCCCGTTGTGGCGATGTCCCCGCAAAAGGCTTTTTACGCGGAGAAAATCAGCTTACCCATCGATGAATGTGTCGGAAAAGTCTGCACCGAGTTTGTGATGTGTTATCCGCCGGGAATTCCGATTTTAGCGCCGGGTGAGCGCATCACTGACGAAATCATCCGCTATATCCGCTATTCCGGAGAAAAGGGCTGCCTGATCACAGGCCCGGAAAGCATGAACGCAAGCCGCCTAAACGTGCTGAAAGGAGAATAACATGGACGATCTTTGGTACAGCGAATATCACGCCCCGACAGTTCGGTTTTCCATCAAGGTCAACAGCCAGCTTTACCACGAAAAGAGTGATTATCAGGCCATTTCGGTGTTCGACTCGGCGGAATTCGGGCGGTTTCTGACGCTCGACGGCATTATGATGCTGACCGAGCGCGACGAATTCATCTACCACGAGATGATCACCCATCCTGAGATAGCCGTCAATCCGGAGATCAAAAACGTGCTTGTCATCGGCGCGGGCGACGGCGGCGTGGCAAGAGAACTGATTAAGTACAAGCAAATAGAGCAGATCGACGTGGTGGAAATCGACGAGCGCGTCGTGGAAGTCTGCAAGCAATATCTTCAAAAGACTGCCAGCGGTTTCGACGACTCCCGGGTTCAGCTTCATTTTCAGGACGGTTTAAAGTTCGTCCGGCGCAAAGAAAACGCTTACGACTTAATCATCGTCGACTCCACCGACCCGTTCGGCCCCGGCGAAGTGTTATTTACCAAGGAGTTTTACGGGAGCTGCTTTAACGCGCTGACCGAAAACGGCATCCTTGTCAATCAGCATGAGAGTTCATTTTATAAAGGAGACGCAAAAGAGATGCAGGCCGCGCACCGGTGCAACGCGCAGATTTTCCCGGTCAGCCGGCTCTATCAGGCGCATATACCGACCTATCCCTCAGGCCATTGGCTGTTCGGTTTTTCTTCCAAAGGTCTTGACCCCATAAAGGACTTTAAACCGGATTACTGGAACAGTTTCGGAATTACGACTCACTATTACAACACACCGCTGCATCTCGGAGCTTTTGCGCTGCCGAATTATATCAAGGAGCTGCTCGCCGATGAGAAATAATACGAATCATAAAAACGTGCAAACCTTTCTTGCCTGTGATGCCGGGTATAAAGAAGCGCAGGCGGTGTTGTTCGGCGCGCCGTTTGACGGAACCACCTCGTTCCGTCCCGGCACACGGTTCGGGCCGTCCGCCATCCGAAACGAGTCTTTCGGTATTGAGACCTATTCGCCCTATTGTGATAAAGATCTGACCGATTTCCGCGTCTATGACGGCGGTGATTTGGAACTCCCCTTCGGCAACACCGGGCGCGTGCTGCAGCAGATCGAAAAATATACCCAAAAACTGCTTTCGGATAGCAAGCGCTTTTTGATGCTGGGCGGCGAACATCTGGTTACCCTTGGCGCTCTGCGCGCGGCGGTCAGGCGTTATCCGGATCTGCATATTCTCCATCTTGACGCTCATACCGATTTACGCGACGACTACATCGGCGAAAAATTGTCGCACTCCACGGTCATCCGCCGGGCATGGGAACTCGTCGGCGACGGAAAGATTCATCAGTTCGGCATCCGAAGCGGCGAAAAATATGAATTCGAATTCGCACAGGCACATACTAACTTACGCAAGTTTGATCTTGCGGGCTTCGAACAGATCGTCGCCCGATTGAAAGATCAGCCGGTATACTTCACCCTCGATTTGGATGTGCTCGATTCCTCGGTCTTTTGCGGAACCGGTACCCCCGAAGCCGGCGGTGTGACTTTTAAAGAATTGATCGAAGCGATTTTACAGTTAAATCGGCTGAATATCGTGGGCGGCGATGTCGTCGAACTCTGCCCGCATTACGACCAGAGCGGCAGTTCTACGGCCGCTGCCTGTAAAATCACCCGGGAAGTACTATTACAAATTTTAAAATAAAACCTAAAAGGAGGCTATATTATGGGAAAATGTATGATTATCGGCTGCGGCGGCGTCGCGAGTGTCGCCATCCACAAATGCTGCCAAAACAGCGAGGCCTTTGAAGAGATCATGATCGCAAGCCGCACCAAATCCAAGTGCGATGCGCTCAAAGCCAAGCTCGAGGGCACTACCAAGACCAAGATTCAAACCGCGCAAGTGGACGCGGATCATGTCGACGAACTCGTTGCGCTGATTCAAAAGTTCAAGCCGGACGTCGTGCTGAACCTCGCTTTGCCCTATCAGGATTTGACCATTATGGACGCCTGCCTTGCGACCAAGACGCATTATGTCGACACCGCAAACTACGAGCCGCCGGAGCTTGCGAAATTCGAGTATAAATGGCAGTGGGCATACCGGGAAAAATTCAACAAGGCCGGAATCTGCGCATTGCTCGGCAGCGGCTTTGACCCGGGCGTGACGGGCGTATATTCGGCATACGCGCAAAAGCATTATTTTGATGAGATAAATTATATCGACATCCTCGACTGCAACGGCGGCGACCACGGCTACCCGTTCGCGACCAACTTCAATCCGGAGATCAACATCCGCGAGGTCACCGCAAAGGGCAGCTACTGGGAAAACGGCAAATGGGTCGAGACCGAGCCGATGGAGATCAAGCGCGAATACGACTTTAAAGACGTCGGGAAAAAGGATATGTATCTGCTCCACCACGAAGAATTGGAGAGTTTGGGCCTCAATATCAAGGGCATCAAGCGGATCCGTTTCTTTATGACCTTCGGCCAGAGCTATCTCACCCATTTAAAATGCTTACAGGACGTCGGAATGACTTCCATCGAGCCGATTGAATTTGAGGGCCATCAGATCATCCCGCTGCAATTTTTGAAAGCGGTGCTGCCCGATCCCGCGAGTTTGGGCCCCCGCACCGTCGGTAAGACCAACATCGGCTGCATCTTCCAGGGCGTCAAGGACGGCAAGCCCAAGACCTATTATGTCTATAACATCTGCGACCATCAGGCGTGCTATCGCGAAGTCGGCAGCCAGGCGATCTCCTACACCACGGGTGTTCCCGCGATGATCGGCGCGATGCTCGTGATGAACGGCATCTGGAATAAGCCGGGCGTGTGGAATATGGAAGAGTTCGACCCGGATCCGTTTATGGACGCGCTGAACAAATGGGGCCTGCCGTGGGAAGAAGATTTCAACCCCGTGCTCGTTGACTGATGAACGACCTCCTTTATTCGGTCGAGACGCCCTGCTATGTCGTCGATGAGAAGCGGCTCGAAGATAACCTCGTCATTTTAGCGGATGTGGCAAAACAGGCGGGCTGCAAAATTCTACTTGCCCAGAAGGCCTTTTCGATGTTTGCCGTCTATCCGCTCATCGGGAAATATCTTTCGGGCACGACGGCAAGCGGGTTGTTCGAAGCCAAGTTAGGCCACGATGAGATGGGCAAAGAGACTCATATCTTTTCTGCCGCTTACCCCGAAAAGGATTTCGACGAGATTTTAACACTTTGCGACCATATCAGCTTCAATTCGTTCTCCCAGTGGGAAAAATACCGCGAAAAAGCCCTTGCCGCCAAGAAAAGCTGCGGAATACGGATCAATCCCGAGCATTCCACGCAGGGTAAAAGCATCTACGACCCCTGCGCCGAGGGCTCCCGCTTGGGCGTCACCCGAGAAAACTTCCGCGAAGACCTGTTGGACGGCATTGAGGGGCTGCATTTTCACACCCTCTGCGAACAAAACAGCGACGCACTGGTCGAAACGCTTGCGGTGGTGGACGAAAAGTTCGGCGAATTTATCCCGCGCATGAAAATTAAATGGGTCAACTTCGGCGGCGGCCACCACATCACCCGAGCCGATTACGACCGAAAAACGTTGATTGACTGTATTAAACGGTTCAAGGATAAATATCAAGTTGAGGTCTATCTGGAGCCGGGCGAGGCCGTCGCCTATTACGCCGGATATCTGGTAGCCTCGGTGCTGGACATCGTTCATAATAGCATTGACATCGCCCTGCTGGACGCCTCTGCCGCCTGCCATATGCCCGACGTGATCGAAATGCCTTACCGCCCGCCGCTTTGGCAGAGCGGGAAATCGGGAGAAAAGCCGTATACCTACCGCCTTGCGGGCTCAACCTGCCTTGCCGGTGATATAATCGGGGATTACTCTTTTGACACGCCTCTGAAAATCGGGGATAAGTTGATTTTCGAGGACATGGCGATTTATTCGATGGTCAAAAACAACACTTTCAACGGCATGTGCCTGCCCTCTATCGCATTGTTGAAAAAGGACGGCAAGATTGAGCATATCCGAACGTTCGGATATGAGAATTTCAAAAACAGGTTGTCTTGATAGCATACGTCAATATAACAGCATAAGACCCGCCCGCCTTGAAAAACGGCGAGCGGGTTGCATTTTCGCGATTGAAGACAGCTTTTTGCTGTAGTATAATAATCCCAAGCAGTTCTTATCTGATTCGACTGGGGATGAAATCATGTGCGCATCGGTAAAACGCGGATATTATCCCTCTGACAAGATCAATTTTTCCGGCTCCGCGCTCGGAACGCTGAACCGCGCGGCTGAGGAGTTGTTTTTCCTATTGAACCGCGGCTATCCCGCCAAAAGCGCCTCCGCCTTCATCGGCAATCACTATCTGCTCCCGGAGCGCGGACGGGTCGCCCTGACGCGCGCCGTCGCCTCCGAAAAAGATATCGCAGCCCGAAAGGCCAAACAGCGGGGGAAGGTTCCGGAAGGGGAGACCGTCCACATTGATGGATTTAATCAGATCATTACTCTCGAAGTCGCATTGTCCGGTTCTCCGGTGATTGCCTGCATGGACGGGACCTACCGCGATCTCGCCGGATTGCGCGGCACCTACCGCCTGATCGACAAGACCGATACCGCGATCAAACTTATTTTCTCCGCGCTGCGGGAATTTTCCGCGCAAAAAGCGGTTTTCCTGCTCGATAAACCGATCTCCAACTCCGGCAGATTGAAAACCCGGATTGCGGAGATTGCCGAAGAAGAGCAATTCGAGACCGAAATCGAACTTGCCGATAAAGTCGATCAGACGCTCTATGAGCTTTCAAACGTTGTCACAAGCGACAGTGTGATTTTAGACCGCTGCGAGAGCTGGTTAAACCTGAATGAAATCCTGATTCCCGCAATTCAGGACATATGGATTATCAAACTCCAAGGATATATTTTGTCGAATAAAACAGATAGTATATAGAAAAGAGAGAATCATGAACAAAAAAAATTATCTCGCAGACGATAAATACCGTATGAATTACGAGGTTTTTACCCCCGAGACATTCAAAAAGAATCTGCCCCTGATTATTTTTTTACATGGTGCGGGCGAACGCGGCACGGTTGTAGAGCACCTCGGCCGCCATGGAATTCCGCTGATGCTCGAAAAAGGATTCGAAACCGAAGCCGTGATTTTGTGCCCGCAATGCCCGGGCGACTGTGTTTGGGACAATATCCCGTGGGAGGTTAAAGCCCTCATCGACCGGGTGATCGACGAATACGACGTCGACCGTACGCGGGTCTCGCTGACCGGCGGGAGCATGGGCGGCTTCGGCACCTGGATGATCGGACTCACCTTCCCGAATTTCTTCTCGGCGATTGCGCCCGTAGCAGGCGGCGGGATGTCGTGGCGCTGTTCCAATCTGAGCACCACGCCGGTGCATGCCTACCACGGCAGCGCGGACACGGCGGTCCCGTTAGTTTATTCGCAGCTGATGGTGGACTCGGTCATCAAAAACGGCGGAAAAGCGACGCTGACCGTGCTCGACGGTTACGACCACTGCGGCGGCATCAACACCGCTTATCAGCAATACGGCGTTGTCGATTGGCTGCTCTCGCAGCAGCGCACCGATTTTACCCCGATCCCGGAAGCGCTCTCGTTTTATTATTAATATAGTAAAGTCACTTAAAAACCTCGCTCTTATTAATCAGAGTTCCTTCGCTGCGCTCACGATGACAGTCTCTCTTAAACAACAGAGCCGCGTCGATTCGTCACGGCTCTGTTCATATCGAGGGCAATATCTTTGGAATAATCGAACGCCTATTTTGATACCATCGTATCAAAGCGGGTGTTCTGTTATTTTCGAAAAAATGGCGTCACTAAAGGATTTTTCGATATTATTTAACGATTTCCGGCTCTTGTTATCGCTTGATATACAAAATGAGGGCATACTTAAATTTTTACATCAAATCTTTTAACGAAAGGTCATTACTATGTGCATTTTAAGTAGGTATGTGCACATTTAATTATTCCTCTTAAAAGGACATCCGGATTTTTGCAAGCCAATGCGGGTTGATCCAGGTGACGCATTGATGAGAGAATAAAGTTGAAAAATCGTAACATTGTTACATTATGGGATTTAAAATCTGGAAATGCTTGACACAAGGAAATTAATAGTGTAAAATATAACCAACAGAACGAAATCAGAGCGAAAAATGAGACAGAGAATTATTAAATAATCGAAAGGAAAAAAATTTAAGTAGAAAAGCGAATTCGCTTGAGAAAATTTAATAACACGAAGGAGGTGAAAACACGATGGGAGCATGGAAAAAAGTTCATTTTTCGGTATGTTTGATTTTCGCTGGAAACGATTTTGGCCAAACCGATTCCGCCGATGTTGAATCGGAGAAAATCAAACGGCATGTTACCTGTCGGCCGCAGCGGGCAATAAGGCCTGTACGGGAAGTGCTGATTTTGATTGAATGACCCGGAGCCGCCAAACTAATTGTTGTCAGATCACAATTTGCCTAAAAAAACAGGTTCTGGGCGGTTTCGGGAAATGAGTAGGCCTGTAAGTTAAAAATATGTGATACATCATGGCCAAAAATAAGGGCCTCGATTGTGTTACATAGGGAATGACTAAGGAGGTCAAACATATGAAAAAGCTCATTACTCTTGTCATGGTTGCCATGCTTGCTGTTTGCTGCTTTACCATAAACACGTTTGCCAGAACAGCGGAAGGATATGTGGATCTGACTGTTTCAATCGGCGGAGGATACAGCTCCGGAAGCACAATGGTCGGGGTATACCCTGACGAAGATCCGTTGACGTTTTCTCCGATCTGGGCCTATGCTGAAACATGCTTCGGGCCTTATATCGAAGGGCAAGATTATGCTTCGTCGGACGGTTCATACGCCGTGTGGGCCACATCGTTCGGCGGAACGCATTATGATTACGAGTATCAAGCCATCAATGCCGGGAATTCCGGTTACGGTCAGGCCTGAACAAGTCAAGCAGTTCCCGCCCTTTTCGGGGCGGGAACTGTAAATTTGGTATGCAATGTTATTTATTGGAGATATGAATATGAAAAAGATTCATTTACTAATTTGGCTGATAATCCTTATAATCATTGTTTTTAACGGCTGCTATACTGAAAACAGAATAATTAATACGTTACCGGAAAAACCGTTTGAACAGGTTTGCGCAGGCTCTTATGGATATATGTTCCTAACTGCGGAAGGAGACGTATATTCCTATGGAAAAACGCAGGATATGAGTAATATAGGAATATATTTCTTAGGTATTAAAGATGCTGATCGAATCGATGTTCCGACAAAAATTCTATCCGATGCGGTAATAATAAGCGATAACCTTGGGATGCCGGCCGCAATAAAGAAAAATGGCGATTTATATGTTTGGGGATACAACGGAAAAAAACAAATTCTTGGATTTGATGCAAATATCGAAATTGTATTGGAACCGACCAAGCTAATGGAGGGCGTCGCAGATGTCGGTTGGGGTTATGCAATAAAAAACAATGGTGATTTGTGGATTTGGGGTTCGTACGGTGATGTTAATCCGAGTACAGGAGAATTTATCGCAACTGCGCCTTATAAAAAATTGAGCGGGGTGAAAAAATGCATTTGCCGTGCCATTTATTACGCGCTGAAAGAAGATGGGTCTTTATGGGCATGGGGGTATGCCAAAGAGTCCTCACGCGGTAACGGGAAGATGAGCATTGAGGACTCCGCATATAACACACCGGTGAAAATCCTGGACAATGTCGCTGATATATCGGCGGTGGGATCACATACTTTAGCGCTCAAGACCGACGGCACTTTATGGGCTTGGGGCAGCAACGAATATGGGCAGGTCGGAAACGGTGAAAACGGCGATCTTTCTTCCAAAACAACGGACTGTGTGGTGACAGAGCCAATGCAGATTATGAGCGGCGTGGCATTGATTTATACCTCCACATGGTGCTCATTCGCAATCACCGAAAGCGGCGACCTTTACGGTTGGGGGCGGAATACGGGGTATTTATTTGATAAAAGCGCTGATGTCGTTAATACACCGAAACTTTTATTGAAGAATGTAAAAGAAATTGATAATTCATCCATCACTCGGTGTTATGCTTTGACGAACGACGGAAAGCTCTATTCCTGGGGACAATACGGTTATGGTATTTTAGGAACTGACTGCAGTTATGAGTTTAATCGGCTTGCGGAAAGCTTTGATGCGATAGGATCATCGGGTAATCAGCTTAATGAACAATATTGTTATGAACCGACACTGGTCACCGATGGGGTCGAATCGATTCTCGGCGGATATGAGTTAATGTTTGCCAAGATGCAGGACGGAAATTACCATTATTGGGGGATGGATACCTACAAAACCGTTCAAACTTACGGCGAGGCGAATTATGTCGAGTTCCTTCAATCAGGCGTATACGGGGCATCCAAATGGTATGAGGGAATGGTAACGGCGCCGGACTTTCCGGCGGACGCGGTGATTCCGGGCGCGATCATGCATCATCTTGATATTATCAAATATCCGACGGAATGCACTTTCCCGCCGTACATAGGGGATTGACGGATGTTCAAAGTGATTTTTGAGCAGTCCGCAAAAGACCTGACCAAACAAAAGCTGCTCTCGGTTTTGATTGCGGTGATGTTCGCGGTGGGGTTGTTTCTGACCATCGGAATCGCCGGATACTATTCGCAGAATCAGACGAAACTCTCCGATTTTTACAAGGTATACGGGGAAAAGGACTACAAGTTTAAAGCCGGTGTTATGTCAACCGCTCTCGGCGATCAAAATATGGAACGAATCGAGGCCTGCATAAATTATTACCGTCAAATCAAGACCTCGACCGAATTCGAATCCTATACTTTTTCTAACGGGAGTTTGACAATTTTCGATTACAAGGGTCCCGACAGCTGTCTGGTCGGATATGAAAATTACCAGCCGCAGCGCGATCTCGCGTTGATCGAATCGGACAGCGTCTATTCGCTTGCGAAGGCCTATATGATCGATCCGGGGGTGTTTGAGCGGTTTTCGTTGATAGTCGCTGTCGGCAAGGACTTTTCGGACTGCAGCGGTATTTACGACGGCTCGCCGATTCCGGTTGTAATGGGGTGGGATTACAACGGTTATTATAAATTAGGAGAGATTTTTAAAGCACGTCTGCCGTGGGCTTATAATACAGTCGTATCCTATGAGGTAGTTGGTTTTCTGCCGCTCGACGCGGCGATTCTGCCGATCAACAACGCTGACGAGGATTTACTTCGATTGTCAAATACCATGTTTATTCCGGCATATGACATAACAGGTACTGTAATACCAGATCCGCAGATCGATACCAAGAACCATTATGCTTATGACGTTTATCTCAATCATTTATGCGATTTTATCTTGATTTCGAAAAACAATTCGATTGATTTAAGCGGTTATGGGAATCAAGAGTTGATCGGAAAAGCATCTTCCCAGCGAACAATGATTCTAACCAGCAGTTTTATGGCCGACGCCAACCGTTATTTCCGAATGCTTGAGATGGCTTCGATTTTAATCGTGAGCGGAAGCTGCGTCTGTCTGGCGCTGAACCTGACTAATAAACTGATCGCAAATTTCAAGACTTATGCCATTCATCAGATTTCCGGCGGGACAGTCGGGGGACAGGCGGTGGCGATGATGCTCGAAGTGTTGATCTTAGCGGCGCTTTCGAACCTGATTGCGTACATATTGGCGCTGACGCTCGGGAAATATGTGTTTTCTTACAACGTGTCTGGTATTTTCGGCGTACAGGTCACGCGAATCGATTTCGCTTCGGTGTTGGCAGCGACAGCGGTTTCGATTTTTGTTTGCTCAGCGTCTTTGGCCGTTCCGCTGATCAAGCTCTACCGGGTGGAATTCGACACGCTGCTGAGGGGGCGCGAATAATGAAAAGAGAGCTTTCCGTATTGCGCGCGAGTATGAAACGAATTCGGACGCAGGAAATATTACTGGTTTCCATATTTATGTTGATCGGGATTGGCTGTATCTTTTTCGGTGATTATGCGGTCCGGAGTTATGAATTCGAACAGGCATCGAGAGGGTATTATTCTGAAAATGCGTTCGGAATGCAAGCGAGAAGTTCGACGAAAGCAGATATTGACGTGACAGAGCTGTTGAAAAAATATATCAATGAGCATAAGGACGTCGTAATTTATCGTTATACAAAAGCAAGTTTAAGTTCGGTCGGGTTGATTTTTTCGGGGTATTCCTATTTGCCGCCGATACTCGAAGGCAGGTTTTTCGAGGCGTCGGACTTTTTCAGCGGAAAAGCATTATGCGTAGTCGGGAAGGATTTTACGCCGAATTCCGCCGAGACGATTGAAACAGAAAACGGAAAAGAATATTTGGTCTCCGGCGGAATCCGTTATGAAATTATCGGAAAAATGGGATATGAAATCAAAAGCCCCGCTAACAGGTCGTCAATTATGAATCTTGATGCACAAGCGATTATATTGCCCTATTATCACAGCGATTCGTTCGTAGTGGATACGGCAGATAAAAAGGCCGCAGAAGCCAGCCGTACGGAATTAAAGCAATTTCTGGCAGAAGTTGGCGCGGCTGTCACGATTTCCGAAATTCCGAAGTCCGAGATGTCGGTCTCTGAGTTTTTTAATATGAGTTTTCTTAACGTTATCATGTTGGTCTTCGGTGCTTTTACGATTGTCCTTGCAACAGTGCCTCTGACCCTGATGTGGTCGCAGAAAAGGCGAAGAGCTGTGGCCGTCCAGCGGATGCTCGGGTTCTCGACCTCATTTACGCTGTGGCGGATGTTTGGGCGGCTGATGATTTTGTTCCACTTGGGGTTTTTGCTCAGTTACGGAGTATATTTCATCATCGTTAAATTCGGTTATTTGAACCTGAAATCGTTTTTCAGCCCGGAAATGGCAGTGGCGTATTTAGGCGCGCTGGTGTTTAATATTTTAATCGCCATCGTGCCGTTTGTGCAGACCATGCGGGTCGAGCCGGGCGACGCGCTGAGACGGGAATAGGAAATGATAAAATATTTTTAAAACCATGTTAGAAAATGGGCTTCTCATTTGATTTATAAATAGCGACTTATGCAACGAATTCGGTAGGATAAATTTCAATTGAAAGGAGGGATTTGCGATGGCAGCGATGAGTAGAGCTTATTTTTTGATCGATTCGATTTGCGCTGCCGGCTTTGCTCAAATCGAAACATCGAGGGAAACGAAGCGTCATGCTTTAAATCGGCCGCATCGGGCAGCAAAGCCCGAGCGGGAAGTGTTGACCGTAATTTGATAACCTGCTATCCGGTGAGCGGAGGCCGGGTAACCGGAATATTTCCCATGACAGGGTAACGTTACCGAAAAAGAATATTCATTCGTTTGACAGGTTTCGGCCTGTTCAATCGTTCTTGAAATGGAGGGAAGCGCTTCGTTTCCCTGAAAGGATTTAATATGAAAAAGCTTGTAAAAATCATCCTCTGCATCGCCATGTGTTTTTCCATGCTGGCGGCCATGGGTGTTGCGGTGAGCGCTGATGAAAGGTATCCGATTTCTCCTGCCTATTCATCGGCTGTATTGACATACAGAGGCGGTAATGAGTATTACGGATCTGCGACCATGTCGATTTCGCAGACGTACACCTCATTCGACCTGTATTGGAGCACGATAGGAATCGACAGCGATGATACGGGCAGTTCAAGTTATGGCGTAATTGGATTTACCAACACTGTCTATTCATATCCCGGCCTTGAAGTTGATTGGCAGTGGATGTCCTCTTACCACGGCAACGGCGATCAAGCTTAGTATAGTGCTACTTTTAATCCTTAAAAGTGGACAATGCCCGCCCCACCTTAAGGTGGGGCGGGCAAAAGAGATTCTATTTATATTGAATAAAGTGGAGGGTTCAATATGAACAAAGTGTTTTTGTTTATAGTTGGTGTATCAATTCTACTTGTTTTATGCGGTTGTGAGAATTCAACGGCTTCTGTACCATCACAGGAAAGCGCAGCGCAGAGCAAGGAGAATGACTTAACGTTGGAAAACGGAGTCATTTGCAATTATTCGAAACTGGTCGATGGATCAAGAGGACATACGCTGTATTATCTCGAAACGGACGGAACGCTCTATGGATGGGGCAAAAATTATAATTACCTTCTCGGCCTGCCCATTCCGGAGCAGTATTATTCCTATAAGCCGATCGTATTAGCCACCGATGCCGCCGACGTTGTATGTAATTTATTTACTACTTATATATTGAAAACCGACGGGACATTATGGGTTTTAGGGTATTATGAGCACGCTACGGACGGTTCCGACTACGTCGGTTCATGGACGCAAATCGCAGAAGATGTCAAGCAACTCCGCAGTGGAGGGAGCGGCAGGAATATCTGCGGGGTCTTGAAACAGGATGGCAGTTTGTATGTTTTGGGCTCGACTTATGCCGGGAATGTTTCCCTGGTTCGATCGAACGTCGAAATTGATGAATTTGTTTTGAGGCCTGCGGATACCGGTGTGGATAGACTCGGCGGAATTCACATTGAATATTTCGGCAATACAATCGAAAGTCAATCTCAAGTCAATGTCGGTGTGCGTTACACAGTCGGATATTTCAAAGATGGCGCCTACTGGCAGGCAATTGAAAACAAGGACGGGAGTTTTACGCTTCAAAAATTAGTTGATTCGAATGTCGCGCAGGTTCAAAATGTTAGCAGATTCGATTTTTATATCGATTTAGAGGAGAACCTCTGTTCAGCGAAAAAGGGGACGATTATAGCCGAGGATGTGACATCCTTCCTTTCGGGAACTGAAGGCAGCTGCATTTTCGTGACAAAAGACCATAAGTTATGGGAAATCGGGATGACCACGCTGCCGGTTGATGGCGACTATGTTGTCTATGAAGAACCTAATTTTCTTTCGGAGGGCGTTGTAAAAATCTATAACGCATCCGATACGGCAGCATTGACTTATTATATACTTAAAACTGATGGGACACTGTGGTGCTGGGGCGTAAATGGCTTCGGCCTGCTTGGTAACGGAACAGTCACCGCTGAGATTGCACGGGACAATGATTTGATACCCGAGGGAACGCCTGTTGAAGATGTCTGCGATGAGATTACACAGGTCTTGAATATCAGTAAAGTCCGGGATTTTTGTTATTCGACTCAGGTAAAAGTGGCGGTTACGAAAAGCGGAGAACGGTATATCTGGGGAGTAAACCCATATTATCGGGCATACACAGATAGTACCAGCGAAAAAAATTCTCCTCATGCAGAATACAGTGAGGATCGCTCCACCGTACCGACTCCGGCTCATGTATTCCGAGAGGATTTCTTGCTTGTTCCGACGACATGGACAGAAGCATTTGAAAAGTATGGATATGAAAAGTAGCAAAAAAGCAGTGGGGAAAGGCGCAGGACGGAAATTTCGGAAAATTAAGACCGAGGAAGTCCTGCTGGTCTTGATTTTCGCATTTGTCAGCGTCGCCGCGGTATTCGGCGGGCGCTACGCCGCTGAGCGGTTAGCTCTGACCGCTTCGGAGACCGCTTTTTATTCCAAGGATGCACAGGCGTTTTACGCGCTCATCCAGAGCGCCGACGGCAACGACACCCATGTGGATTTTCAAACCCTGATTGATTTTGCTAACCAAAAAGGTAATGTGACCGTATTCGCGGGAGCGGTGTCGGCATCGTTCTCAACCGGCGTCTATTCCTCCGACCCGGATTATCAAAATGCCGTGAAAACCGGTCGGGGATTTACCCATGACGACTTTGCGTGCGGAAACAATGTCGCGCTGTTTATCAACCGGGGTAAGTCGCTGATGAAAAATTACGCCGTGATTGAAGAGGGCGGCAAAGAATATGTAGACTCGCTGAACCCGGTGTTTGATTTGGCACCCGAAAACGCGCTGTTAGTCGGCGAGCTTGATCGTGACAATTTCGGAGGCAGCGCCGAGCTGGTGGTCTATAACCTCAATTCTGCCAGCGCCGTCAACGTCATCACACCGGTGTTTGTGCTGGACGGCGGTCCCGCGAAACGGACGCAGGAACTCTTCGCGGAGTTGAGAGAATTACTTGAAACACAGGGCTTTACGGTTACCCCGTTCGAACTTCCGCCCGCCGGACTGGATATCACCCGCTTCTTCAAGATGGATATTTTAAATATTCTCGTGATCGCTTTCGCGGTGCTTTCAGCGGTCGTCGCAACGGCGCCGATCACGATGTTATGGGCAAAAAAACGATTTTCCGATATCGCGGTTCGCCGTCTGCTCGGGTTTGGAGGCGATCGAATCTTTTGGCAATTGATCCTTCGGTTTCTGATGATGTTCAACTTGGGGTTTTTAGGCGCTTATGGCGTGATGTACATATTCAAATTGACCGCGGGATTTGAACTGCCGGGTTTATTCTCCGGAGCGGTCTTGATTGCCTATGCCGCCGCGCTTGCGTTCAATCTGCTGACCGCGCTGGTTCCGGTGATCAAGTGTATGCGCATTGAGCCGGGCGACGCGTTACGGAGGGCTTAAAATGAAAATCATCATTCACCAGATTTTGCAGAGTTTTAAAAAGACGCCCGTATTGAGTGTTTTGATTGTGTTGCTGTATTGCGCGGGGTTGTTCATCATCGGAGGAACTTATGTCTATCTGCAAAACTCCGAGGCCCTCAGCGCACAGTTCACCACAGTATACGGCGCCGACAGCGCACGGGTGATCTGTATGCTGTCCAACCGGGTGACTTGGGAGGGTATTCAAAAACCGGAATGCGTGGAGGCCATCAAGATGTTTTACAGCGAACTTCGGCGCTCTTATCCGCAGTATGGGTTTTTTAATTTCGGAAAGTATTGGACCGGAGTGATCGACTACCGGGGAAGCGATTGCTATATTGATAAATATGATGTCGGAAGTCCGAGTAAAAACTTGATTTGCCAGAAAACCGGTGTTTCCTACTCCACGTTGCTAAATCTGATGGTCTCACAGGACTATTTGAATTATTTTAAAATCCGCGTGACGCAGGGCAAGGATTTTTCCGGTTATCCGAAAGATTATTTTACCTATGTTCCCGGACGGGTTTATCCGCTGATTATGGGTGCGGGACTGGCGGAGAATTATCAGATCGGAGATCGGGTTCAACTTTATATGGAATCGGGGCTTCCGCTGATTCTGGATTTTGAAGTCGTCGGCTTCCTCGACAAAGGACAGGCGACGCTCGATGTCAATACCAATGCGGCGACCGCACCCGACGCCGACGAGACCTCGGAGGATAAACTGCTGTATTTAGACGGCTGGCTGATTGTGCCGTGGATTGACATGGGCGATGTCTTTGATTATAACGCGGTCTCGGAAGATGCGAACATGGCTAAGATGCAAAAAGTTTCTGTTTTGAGACCATGTTATCAGATGATGATCTGCGTGGGCAACGGTTTTCCGGAAGAAGTGACCGATGCGATTTCCGACGTCGCGGGGAAAGTCGTATATCATTCCGAAACCGGAGCGACGTTCGCAGACGACGTCTCCGGCTGGGGGAATGTGATGAGCATCCCGAATGCATTTTACAGTGAGATGGGCAGATTCTTTAATTTGTTGTTTTACAGCAGTTTGTTCATTTTACTCTCCTGCATGGTATGTATATCTATCAATCTGCTGAATAAAGTCAACGCCAATCTACCTAGATATGCCATACACCTGTTATGCGGCGCAAAACTCGGAGATATACGGGCGTTTGCCATCGGAGAGATATTGGCGATCACGCTGCTTTCGGACATCGGCGCTTTGGCAGCTTTGGTTTTTGTCGGGGACAGAATTTTTTCATTTCATTACGGCAGTTTATACAGCATGAACATCGGGGGGCTTTCGTTGGCCTCGGTGTTGATGATTCTCGGAGTGAATGCGGCGGTGTTCGTCCTATCACTTGCCTATCCGTTGTGGCGCATCAACCACGCCGAATATGATACATTCTTAAGGGGGAATGAATGATGGAAAACATTATCGAACTGAACGACGTCCACAAGTATTACGGAAAAGGCGATGGGCTCGTCAGGGCCTT
>Ga0116171_10000267_pt1 | contig 55452 bp, 45 predicted proteins | sample AD_JPNHW2_MetaG_FD_89798 | JGI IMG/M metagenome (GOLD analysis project Ga0116171, IMG submission 89798) | Active sludge microbial communities of municipal wastewater-treating anaerobic digesters from Japan - AD_JPNHW2_MetaG | ecosystem: Engineered > Bioreactor > Anaerobic > Digestate | place... | reverse complement strand
GGGTAGAGGTTTTCCCGCCTAATGAATATATCATCAGGGGCAAAGCCAAAGAGATTAGGGTATGGGTTCTCGGCCGTAAGTTCAGGCATACATTATATGTAAAACTCAGGGACTATAAAGGAGAGATTCACAAACTCAAAATAGGCAGACTCGACTTCTGGGGATGGAGAGAAATGTCTGTGATTATTCCCGGATGGCTGCCCCAGTCATCAAATTATGCTGTAATGGATAAGAACCTTCATTTTGTATCCTTTTTTGTTGAATCCGACAAGTTCGAAGCGCCCGGTCCTTTCTACTTTTATGTTGACCAGTTCAGGGTGATTACAGACCTGTCAGAATTCACTGGCGATGACAGAATTAAGGATAACTGGTGATAGAGTTGAGGAGAATGGAGGCTATAGATGAATAAAATAAGCAGCAGAATACTTGTATTAGTCCTTTGTCTTACTGCGGCTTTCGCAGTAATGAAAAGTGCTGATTCTAAAATAATAACCAATGTTCCCGCAGACCTTTCAGGCGAGGAGCTCAAGGCAATAGTTGTCGAAGATTTTGAAACAGTCAAGATTGCAGCAAATCCTGATGATGACGGGTGGTTTATCTCCTCTTATCCAAAGGCTTATAACGGCGGTGGTGATGAAAACCTGAAAAAAACAAAGAATCCCGTGTTAAGGCTTCAGGCTCTGGGAATAGAGGGCGGACCGAATGATCTTAAAGTGGAGGATGAAACATCACCTACAAAGCTCGGTCTGCAGAAGAAAACAATGCTGGGAGTAAGGTTCAAGTTCAGATACCCGGGAGCGAACTCGATTTCACTCGATCCTCCAAAAGAGGTGGACTGGAAGGATAGAACTCCGGTTATGACATATAACCAGTCTCTCAGGCAGGAGGTTCAGGAAAGGGGCATACAGCTTCCAGGAAGGGCGAAGGCTATTTCAATGTGGGTTCATGGCAGGGGTTTCCCTTACACCATTGAGGTCTGGATCAGGGATCATAAAGGGGATGTCCATATTCTCCAGAAAGAATCTATCAATTTTGTTGGCTGGCAGCCGCTTATTTTCAAGATTCCTGAAAACATTCCTCAGACATCAGACTCATATCCGGCAACAAGGCTCACAAAGCTGGTGAAGATTGTTGTACGCGAGGTATCAACTATAGAAGGTGAATACTCAAAATCGAATGCGGCAAATTCATCTGATGTTTACTTCTTTATTGATCAGATAAAAGTGCTTACAGATACTTATGAAGTTTATTTTGACGGAATTGATCTGCATAAGACTTTTGACGGATCAGGAACAAAAAACGAAAAGTAGACTGATTTAATCAAATCATCTTTTTTTAATACCGGTTTTGCCGGTTGACTTGAAGAAAATACCCATCAAATTAGTGAAGATGGGTATTTTCTATTTTGAAAAATAGCGAAAATTAACCAACGGGATACATAAATGTCAAAAAGCAAAATTATCGAAAAGATAGAATCATTGTTCAAGGAGGAGTCCTGGGGAAGAATTGATCCGAAGGATATAGGGATTTCGAAGTTTAAAATTCTGGATGACCTGTTCAATTCCATTCTTGCTGAAGGGATCTCGGAAGATGTTCTTGAAAAATGCAGGGCACATATTGCTGAACAGCCGGCATCTATCACTGCTGCATATATCCTCGGTCTCACGGGATATCAACTTGAAAAGATTGATGAGAAGCAGCACCTCAGGAGACTTATAGAAAAGTTTCTTGAGAACCATAGGTGGGCAATTTCAGAATTCCTTTCAGAGAAGATTCTTGAATACGGCGAGAGCAGTTTTGCGCTCAGGTCCCTTGCGACAAGCCTTGAGAAACTCGGCAGAAACAAGGAGGCAGTCCCTGTCTGGGAGAATTTATTGAAGATCGACAGGTTCGACGCACAGGTTGCCAAAAAACTTGCACTGGCCACCGTGAACCTGGAGCAGGAGAAGAGCATCCAGTACATGAAACTCTCGATTGAGGGCTTCATCAAGTTAAAAAAATTTGATGAGATACAGCCACTGTGGCAGAAACTCGTCACAGTGTCATGGGAGGATGTGCAGTTTTTTGAAAGAATTGAAAGGATGATCGTTGATGCAAGGCAGCCTGAACTTGCATCTGACCTTCTAAAGATTCTTCTTAACAAGTACAGGGATGCGGAAAATCCCGACCGCGCGATTGGATTTCTGAAAAAAATACTGAGCTACAGGCCCGATGACCTCCATTCGAGAAGGGAGCTGATCAGGTTTTATGAAATCAAGTACGGCAGCCATTCACAGTTCCAGCAGTTCATGAGGTTGTCGAAGCTTAATAATTTTAAGGCGCCCGCTAAGTTCGCGATACAGGATTTTGAAAAGAACATTGTGTTTGATAAAGGGAACTACGCGTACCACAACACATGGGGGCTTGGCAAGATCGATGAGATCGACGGCGAAAATATTGTAATCAGTTTCAGGGATAAGGAAACTCATTCAATGTCAATCAAGATGGCGCTCCAGTCACTGAAGCCTGTTACAAAGGACCATATCTATGTAATGAAGTATGAGGACCCGCAAGGAATCAGGAACATGTTCGATAAGAATTTCATGGAGTTCTTTAACCTGCTTATAAAATCATACGGCGGCGAGATCCTTGTTAATGATATTAAGGATGAACTTATCCCGGAATTTGTTGAAGAGAAGAACTGGATAAAGTGGTGGAGCAAGGCGCGAACCCAGATAAAGAAGGACCCGTTATTTGGAGTATCGGATAAAAAGAAGAACCTCGTGTTTATGCGGGATAAACCGGTTACTTTTGCCGATGAACTACTGGGCAAGTTTACGGCAACAGAGTCGTTCAGCGAAAAACTGGACATAGCAATTGAGTTCATCAACAACATTGAAGTAAAGGAGGGCGGGGATGTGGCATCGTACCTTCAGGACTACTTTGTCGATCAGATGAAGGGAGATTCTTATACAAGGCAGATACTTTCTTACTTTATACTTTCCGATCTGGCAAAATATTCAGAGTCATCCAAAGTCAAGCTGGAGCAGTTCAGGGAAAAGGTTGTGGTTTTTGTCAAAGAGAGCCATGAGCTTCCGCTGCTGTCTATGAAGATAGGCTCATATGACTACAAGAAGAACCTTGTAAACCTGATTGTTGAAAACAGGGATGACTGGGCAGGAATTCTTTTTGAACTGCTTTTTGAAACTCCGGTGCGTATACATAAGTACATAATCAATATTCTCATGCGTTCGCATGAATACCATACTATTAATCATTTTATTGAAAGGTTGATCCCCGGGGCAAAGCAGTATCCTGAGATTTTCATCTGGATCGCAAGGAACCTGATGACCGGGACATGGAATTATGACTGGCTCGATTACTCTGAGGATACACTGACGCTTACATACTTCAGGCTGATGAATGAGCTTAAGAAAATTGAACTTGAAGGGAACAAGCTGAAAAACATGATGCTTGAATTCCTCTTCGTTGATGATGCCGCGGTATTACGCAGGATAACATCAAAGTCTGACCGCAACCATGTAAGCAAAATTTTTGACATATTCGAGAATCTGACGTACATAGAGGAATCGCAGCTTGTCAAGTTTGAAGAGGTTATAAATGAGCGTTTTGGAGATATCCAGAAGTCGGCCACGGTGGAAGACGAGGAATGGAAAGTTGACATTGAGAAACTGATAGTCTCAAAAGAGGGCTATGAGAGGAAGAAGGCTGAGCTTGAACATATGTTGAATGTGGAGTTGGCAACCCTTACCAGGGAACTGGCTGATGTCTCAGAGGCTTCAGGTGATATCCGCGAGAACGTGGATTACAATGCTCTTCTTGAAAAACAGACGGTTCTCAAGCTGGCTATTTCACGGATCGATGATGAAATGAAGAGGGCGGATGTTCTTGATATTGAAAAGATTAACGCCGAAGTTGCCGGTATCGGAACAAAGGTTGTTCTTGAAAGCTCCGCGAGCGGGACTTCTGTAGTTTATACAATACTCGGTCCATGGGATGCAGATTTTGAAAAAGGGATACTCTCGTACAGGTCACCCATTGCAAAGGCAATAATGGGTAAAAAGCGGGGGGATGATGTAGTGATTCTCATGGATGATGAGGAAAAAACTTTTAAATTAGTGGATATAGAAAGATACTGCTGAAATTTGTTTGACAAATACCGGCTTAAATTTATATGAATTGTATTCTGTGCCGCGATGGCGGAATTGGTAGACGCGCTAGGTTCAGGGTCTAGTAGGCGTACGCCTGTGAGGGTTCGAGTCCCTCTCGCGGCACATAAATATAACTTTTATTCACAACATTCCGTACACCATTCCTGTCAATAAATCATCCCCAAAAGCAGCTGCTTCGTGAACATGAGACTTTATTCTCATTTCGAACTTAAACTTTCCTCTGATTTATTAATCCCCCGGATGTGATTTTAATAAAATACTTAATTATGTCTCTAAAGCTGCCGATAAATATATGGAAGGATTTATCAGCGGAGGATGTTTATGAACATGAGAAGTTTCGGGCAGAAAGAAATACTGGACCAGATAAACACAATAATCAACGATATAACGGGCGGTGATGGAGGGATTATTATTAACCTGAAGAATGTTGCTTTCAATGAAAGCTGCAGATCAAATTTAGGGAGTTCAACCCTCGCTGTGAGCAACCTTTTTATCAATGACGACGGAAGGTTATGCGCTGATATATACAGGACCGGGAGCGGCGGTTTCTTTGAATTCATCTGCGGGATGGGGATCGAGGATGTGGGCAGCAGGGGGCTCGATGAAATACTCTATGCACTCCGCAATGACAGGTGGACCCTGAGTGAGCAGCCCCGGCCGCAGAAAAAATCCAGGAACAGGAAGATTCTGATGCCGATTAGAATGCCCTTTCATCTTAAAGGCGCTTGATGTCTTACCCGGTTCTTCTTATGAATATTGACCAGTTAAACCGCAGAATTATCGAGATTCAGGAGAAGCTCTTTGACGCAGAGATTCAGGTCACCCGTGTCGCCATTGACCTCTTAAATGCGTGCGGAGGAAAAATTGTCCTCAACATAGAGATACCCTATTTCAATATGACAACGGGCTACAGGACGTTTATGACAGAAACTTTCTTTTTTGATGAGGATGCAAACCGGTTGGCTCTTTCGGATAACGGCGGTATCATTGCTGCATGGGATGAAATTGATATCCAGTCCAAGGAGCTGATTGTAAACGAAGCGTATATGAAACTCACCTCCGACCGTATTTATAATAAACTTTCATCAAAAGATGATGTGCACTGACCCGGTAAAACCTGTACATACCCCCAGCAGAATAATTCTTTAATTCATAAATATATTCAGCATCCGCCCGGCCCGGCTGCATTATACTCTTGACAATCCTTTATTACGGTGAATTTATTCAGCTATAGCAGTTAACGAATGGAATAGGCCGGTCATTGCGAACAAAATGAAGCAATCTTTTCCGGAAGAAATCTGTTCAGTATAATAATTCGAGTATTCCCTGAACAGACTGCCGCGGCATTACATGCCTCGCAGTGACGCCTTGAATACTAATTCAATCGTTAAATGCTATAATAACTGATTATGAATCACCCGGAGATTGAATGAACCCTTCAGTCAGAATACCCAGCTCTTTCTTTATTTTGCTGTTTATCCTCACTCTTTCATGCGGCAGTAAGGGACCTGCTGCGGGTAGTCCTGAGGAGGTTCTCATGCTGCTTAAGAAGCACGGTGGGACTGATGATATCAGGGGACTCTATTCCGCGGCTACAATAAAGAACATGGAGCAGTACATGGATGCAAGCGGCATGGATGAGCAGGCTGCGATCAACACCCTGAGTTTTATTGCTGAAGATGCCGAGTACAGTGTGCAGAATGTGTCTGTTAAAGGGGACAGCTGTTCAATGAATCTGAAATTTCTTAAGGCCGGACCTGAAAAATCAAGGGGCCTGCTTGTAACGCTTACAATGGTAAAAGAGAATGGAAACTGGAGACTGGACAGGAGTGCTGATTTTAAAAAACTGCTGCAGGCTCAGAAAAACAGGGAGACCGAGAATTACCTGAACAGGATCAGGTGAGGGATATACCCATGCTGAGTATAATGTCTTCCATAAGTTCAATGCCCTCTTTATGTTCGGGGAACCTGTCAAGAAAACGCCTGCATGTTATGAAGGCCATGAAAAGGTACCCGCTGTCCATGTAGAGATTTATAAGGTTGAAGAAGGTTTCTTCAATTTCGGGATCAAGTTCAATCGACCTGACGTAGTAATGGATTGCGCTCTGGAACTCGCACTGTTCCCACAGGACTCCTGCCATGTTTGCCTGAATTACCGGGTCTTCGGGATTTGTCATAATCGCATAATCAAGAACTGTCCTGGCCTCGTCAAGTCTTCCCAGTTCGCATAAGGCAATGCCCAGGCCGTTAAGAATATCCGGATCTGTGCGGTCAATTTCAGCACCTGCTGTGAAAATTCTGAATGCCTTTGAGTATTCGCCCTGCTCAATGTATTCGTAACCGCGGTCAATAAGGCGTGTGGGATTGTTCCTCAGTATCATTAACTCGTCTGAGTCATAGAAACTGTCGCGGAGGAGCGCTTCCTTGAGGTTGAATCTGATTTTTTCTGTCATAGTTTTATCATCTATACTATAGGTCAACCATAGCCGGGGAGACTGTTTATGTCATCAAATTTTTTTAAAATAAATTCAAATACCGGCAGAAGATTTTTACAGGTGAAACAGTTTTATCCTGCCGACTTAAAAGTCTGAATGTCACTTTATGAGTACAGCCTGGAGTATGCGTTTTAAGAAAAAATAAATAAATGAAAATTGACAGGAGACATGTTAGGCAAAAAATCTTTATTGACTATATTTTAATACATTAATTCTGGTTATTTTCCGGATACTAAAACTGCACCGGCATGAAAATATAAGCGAATAGTGATCCGGCTGTTTTTATATATGGGAACCTCGGTAAATTACAATTTGGATGTTCCCTTGTGGGCACAACTGCGGTAAAAATCAGAATTTTTCACGTTTGTATTTCGGACAATTCTGATTTTTAGAGGTGCCCATAAAAAATATTTCTGTCTTCGGGCTGCAATGACCGGCGTATCCGGTTTTTTAAGGTAATTGAATCTTGTGAATTGATAAATTATATATGGGGAATAAGATGACAAGTATAGGAACTGCTTCAGGTAAATCCGCGACAAAAATTATGATGCTGGGTTCCGGGGAGCTGGGCAAAGAGGTGATAATCGAGGCGATGCGCCTTGGTTTGCGTGTCATAGCCTGCGACAGGTATGAAGGCGCTCCGGGGATGCAGGTGGCGCATGAAAATTATGTGTTCAATATGCTTGACGGCGCCAGGCTTCGGGAGGTTGTGGAAATGGTGAAGCCTGACTTTATTGTTCCCGAGATTGAGGCAATAGCCACTGATACGCTTGTGGAGCTTGAAAAGGAGGGGTACAACGTAATCCCGAATGCCATGGCCACAAAACTTACAATGAACCGCGAGGGGATAAGGCGGTTTGCAGCCGAGGAGCTCAAGCTTAAAACATCGGAGTACCTTTTTGCAGCGAATAAAGAGGAGTTCCTCTGCGCGGTTGACAAACTGGGAACCCCATGTGTTGTCAAGCCGATCATGAGTTCTTCGGGAAAAGGGCAGAGCGTTATACGTTCAGCTGCTGATATTGACAAGGCATGGAACTATTCTCAGTCAGGGAGCAGGAGCGGCGCAGGAAGGGTCATTGTTGAAAAGTTCATAAAATTTGATTACGAGATTACTCTGCTGACCGTGAGGCACAGGTCCGGTACGACATTTGTGGACCCGATCGGCCACCTGCAGATTGACGGCGATTACGTGGAGTCGTGGCAGCCGCAGCCCATGGAGCAGAACGTGCTTGAAGAGGCCATGCGCGTGGCTAAGACTGTTACTGACGGTATCGGCGGCTACGGTATCTTCGGGGTTGAATTGTTTGTAAAGGGGGACGAGGTCTATTTCAGCGAGGTTTCTCCCAGGCCCCATGATACAGGCATGGTCACGATGATATCGCAGAACATGTCGGAGTTTGAACTGCATGTAAGGGCGATCCTGGGGCTCCCCGTAACTGCATTAAGACAGTACGGTCCTGCGGCATCAGCCGCGATACTGGCTGACGGTAATTCCGGGGAGATTATTTATGAAAACATTGATGCAGCGTTGGCGGATGATTTTACCGGAATAAGGATTTTCGGCAAACCCGAGGTGCGCGGACACAGGCGTATGGGTGTGGGGCTTGCGCTAGGTTCATCTATTGAAGAGGCCAGGGCAAAGGCACGTAAAGTCAGGGACAGCGTGAGGTTTAACCTGAAATAGACTGCGGGTACTGCGCGGCAGGGATCAAGGCGTTACCCCGCAGCCGGACGCAGGATTATCAGGCATGGGCATGTCTGCACCTGCCGTATTTTGTGAATCATCGGCCGGCGAGGAGTTTAAGCCGCGAGCCCGACCCGCAGGGGCCGCCCGGAATTATTCCACGGTTCAGATGATAATCCCCGGTTTCCTTAACCGCAGCCTTCGCATTATATTTAAAGGATTCACCAGCGGTGTCATGGCGCTTGCAGACGCTTCATCGACATAAAGCTGCGGCCTTGTGAAAACCGAGAGTTTCAGTCTGCCCCGTTTGTGCATCTGCATGAAATTCCACACTGAGCTTGTGAACATTTCGCGCGGGAAAATTCCGCTGATACCGGAAAACCCGGATACGCGTAGAACATCGCGTATGATTGTCGTGCAGCTGTTGGTGAACATCCCGAAGTCCCTGTAGACCCCCGGCCTGCCCGGGTCTTCAGGTGTATTGTGAATTTTTTCCAGCTTCGCGTGCAGCGCTTTGGACAGCATGTCAGTATCATACCCTGTTATGCGGGCGACGTGGATTGTGCGCATAAACTGCCTTCCGAACTTGTCAAGGTATGGATGCTCCGGATCCATAATGTTGTATCCGCCCCCTGGCTCAGGTGCGAATTTCCCAAGTGCAGGCCTGAAGAAATACAGAGCTTCGTTCATCACCTCGCATTCGTTCAGAAGATGCGAAAAGTTGAATATTTCACCGTTCACGTTTATTGCAGTATGGCCCAGGTATGAATAAAAATATCTTGGAAGCCGTTCATTGTAGTAGAGTTCGATGAACGGCTCTGATGCCGCAGGTTGTTCAGGCCGGAGCAGCACTATGCGTTTCCCTGTGCTGTAATCTGTTTCAGGAAGGAGCTCTCCGCAGAGTTCCCTCGACTCCCAGTGTTTCAGGTAACCGTTCCAGATCGCATCATCTATGAAAAATCTCCTGCCGCTTCTATCTTTCAGGAAGACGCGGCTGTCTTCTTTTGTCAGTATTCCTCTGTGTGTTTTTTTTCCCGGCATGAGATCTCCTGTTGGATGAGTTGATTTATAAATATACAGCAGCAGTAAAAATTCAAGTAATTTTACATGCAATTTAACATGCGTGTAACAAATACTTTTCCCGGGAGGGATTAAAAAGTTTATTTTAAATATGGTCTGATTCTAAACCGGAGTATCAATTAGTAAGGGTGCAGATTATGCAATCAATCAAAGAAGTGAGTACCGGGCTTACGGGATTTGATAAAATCATAAATAACCTGAATCTGGGCGACAATGTTGTGTGGCAGGTTGACAGTATAGATGTTTACCGGGAATTTGTTGAACCTTACGTTGCCCAGGCATACAGGGATGGCAGGAAAATCCACTACATGAGGTTTGCCTCCCATGAACCGGTTCTTGAGCCGGATGATCGAAGGATTATTTTCCACAGGCTCAACGCCTTTTCCGGGTTTGAGTCCTTTGCGCTCAGTGTGCATGGAATAATCGCAGAGGCGGGTAAAGAGGCGTTCTATGTTTTCGACTCGCTTTCGGACCTGCTTTCAGCGTGGGCAACAGATTTGATGATTGGAAATTTTTTCCGTATTACATGTCCGTACCTTTTTGATCTTGATACAGTGGCTTATTTTGCGCTGATCCGCAACAGCCATGATTTTAAAACTGTCGCACGCATACGTGAAACAACACAGCTCCTGATTGATGTTTACAGTTTTGAAGATCATATTTATGTGCATCCGCTGAAGGTATGGAACAGGTATTCCCCCACAATGTTTTTTCCGCATATGAGGAGGGGCAATTCGTTCCAGCCGATTCTTAACAGCGCGGATGTTGCCGATTTTATCAGTTATATCCAGAAGATCGCATCCGAGCTGACAAAGAGAAACCTGGACTTCTGGGACAGGCTGTTTCTTGAGGTTGAGGAACTCCACAGGAAAGCATGTCCAGATGTTGAGAAAGACGTGATGCTTCGCAGGCTCTGCGCGCTCATTATAGGCCGCGATGAGAGGATTCTTGAACTTGCTGTTAAAACATTCACCCTGTCTGATTTTATCGCACTTAATGCCCGTCTCATCGGTACAGGTTTTATCGGCGGCAAGGCTGTGGGGATGCTTATTGCACAGAAGATGATGCTGAATGAAAAATCATCCGACTGGAGTCGCGTACTTGAACCGCACGATTCATTCTATGTAGGTTCCGATGTTTTCTACACATACATAGTCCAGAACGGTCTCTGGAAGGTCTTCCTTGAACATAAAACCGGAGAAGGATACTACATCAAGGCACCGGAACTCCAGGAGAAGATGCTTGCCGGGATATTCCCTGATACAATTAACGAGCAGTTTATGCAGATCATTGAGTATTTCGGGCAGTCTCCTTATATTGTGCGGTCCAGTAGCCTTCTTGAAGATACCTATGGTCATGCATTTGCCGGAAAGTATGAAAGTTACTTCTGTGTCAACCAGGGCAGCCCCCAGGAGCGTTTTGACGCCTTTATAAATGCAGTTCGCATGGTCTATGCAAGCACAATGAACGAGGATGCCCTCGCTTACAGGGAGCAGAGGGGCCTGGATAAACTTGATGAGCAGATGGCTCTTATCGTTATGCGTGTATCGGGCATACTCCGAGGCCGCTATTTTTTTCCTGACATTGCCGGCGTGGGACTTTCGTATAACACGTATGTGTGGCAGAAAGATATGGACCCCGAGGCGGGAATGGTGAGGCTGGTGTTTGGTCTTGGTACGCGTGCAGTTGACAGGGTTGAGGGGGACTATCCCCGTATTGTTGCACTTGATCATCCAATGGTCAGGCCGCACGGCAGCATGGATGACCTTAAACGTTTTTCACAGCACAGGGCCGATGTTCTGAACATTGAAGATAATGAAATCCAGACTGTCAATATTTCAAAGATTCTGGGTGAAATCCATGAAATGGACTTTTCAATGATAGGCACGTATGATCCGGAAACTGCACAAATGATCAGTTCCATGAACCTGAAGGATGCAACTCCCTGGTTTGTAAGTTTCGACCGGTTCCTTTCGGACACTGACTTCCCGGAAAAGATGAAATCAATTCTCACAATACTTAAAAAGAATTATGATTATCCTGTTGATATAGAGTTTACAGTAAATTTTCTTTCATCTGGATCATACAGAATTAATCTTCTACAGTGCAGGCCATACCAGGCAAAAGGGATTGATTCAGGGATGACCATTCCCGATGACATACCTGCAGAAAGAGTGTTGTTCCAGTCAACAGGAAATTTTCTCGGAGGGAGTACCCGTCAGCCGGTAAACCGCATTATTTACATAGATCCGGCTGAATATTCAGCGCTGAACCAGTCTGATAAATATGAAACGGCGAGAATTGTAGGCAGGTTGAACAGGCTGGAGCCAGGTAAAAATATCATGCTCATCGGCCCGGGCAGATGGGGCACCACGACTCCCAACCTTGGAGTGCCTGTCCGTTTCTCGGAAATCAACAATGTGAAGGTTCTGGTTGAGGTTGCCCGTATGGATGAAAATGTTATGCCGGAACTTTCATATGGCTCACACTTTTTTCACGATCTTGTTGAAACAGGTATATTTTATGCGGCGGTTTTTCCTGAATCAGATGGTTTTGTTTACAATCTGTGTATATTATCCGGGGAAAAAAATTTACTGGAGGGATTACTACCTGAAGCGGGAAAGTATATCAGTATCATAAAAGTGAATGATTTTACCGGAGATGGAATCATTTTAATGACAGATGTTGTTTCTCAAAGACTTGTTTGTTACAGAGGTGTAAATTTTTAATCTGCAGGATATATTCCGGATAAAAAAAATAGACAATTATTGTCCGGTTTTTTCTATAACATCAGTACTGATCAGGAACACCTGCTGTTCTGAAATCAGATTCTTTTCATGGCACGGTTTTCATCAACGGGCTGTTATATGAAAATGATTTTACTGCAAACCAAGTGAAGGAGAACTATATGTCAATTTTGAAAGAAGTTTATGAAAAAGTCAAGCAGAGGGATCCCAACCAGCCGGAATTTCTCCAGGCAGTTCAGGAGGTACTCGAGTCGCTTGAGCCCACTGTCGCCAAACACCCTGAGTTTGTTAAAGCAAAAATCTATGACCGGATAGTCGAGCCTGAAAGGGCAATTCAGTTCAGGGTACCCTGGGTTGATGACAAGGGTGAAGTGCAGGTTAACAGGGGCTTCAGGGTCCAGTTTAACAATGCAATAGGACCTTTCAAAGGGGGACTCAGGTTCCACCCTTCAGTAAACCTCAGCGTTATAAAGTTCCTCGGTTTCGAGCAGATTTTTAAAAATTCCCTTACCACACTTCCCATGGGCGGCGGTAAAGGCGGTTCTGATTTTGATCCTAAGGGCAAATCAGACGGTGAGGTTATGAGGTTTACACAGGCGTTCATGAGAGAGCTCTTCAGGCACATCGGCCAGTTCGTTGACGTTCCGGCAGGGGACATCGGCGTAGGCGGACGTGAGATCGGATACATGTACGGCTACTACAAGAAGATTGTTAACGAGCATGACGGCGTTCTTACAGGTAAAGCTCTTGAATACGGCGGATCACTGGTCAGGCCGGAAGCTACAGGTTACGGTTCAGTATACTTTGCAGCAGAGATGCTTGCTACAAGGAACCTTGACCATAAAGGCAAAATCGTTGCAGTGAGCGGTGCAGGAAACGTTGCGCAGTACACTGTTCAAAAAGCCACGCAGCTCGGCGGAAAAGTAATATCCCTCTGCGATTCAGACGGAACAATAATCGACGAGAAAGGTATTGATGCTTCGAAACTCGCTTTCATCCTTGACCTGAAGAATGTAAGAAGGGGAAGGATCAAGGAGTACGCAGATAAATTCGGCGCGACATATGTAGCGGGCAAGAGTGTATGGGATGTAATCAGGGAGCAGGGACTCAAAGTTGATATAGCTTATCCTTCCGCAACACAGAACGAGATCAGCAAGGCGCATGCGGAAGCGCTTGTTAAAAATGGATGCGTTTGCGTTTCTGAAGGTGCGAACATGCCCTCTACCCCTGAAGCGGTTGAAATATTCCATGATAATAAAATTCTCTTCGGACCCGGAAAAGCTGCAAATGCAGGCGGTGTTGCAACATCAGGTCTTGAAATGTCACAGAACAGCCTGAGGCTTTCATGGTCAGCAGAAGAGGTTGACCAGAGACTTCACGGGATAATGAAGAGCATTCATAAATCATGTATAGATGCTTCAGAAGCATATGGCATGAAAGGAAATTATGTCGCAGGTGCAAACATTGCCGGTTTCCTCAAAGTTGCCAAGGCAATGAACGCTTACGGTATAGTGTAACGTAAGAGAATATTTAAGTTTGTTGCTTATTACCATGTTTATAATACAGGAAATTCCGGCTGCGGATCGTGGACGGAATTTTTTTTATCACAGATTTTAAAATCATGCCGGAATTAATGAAAAAAAGTCCGGATTTATAAATCAGGTCGAAGTTCCCCTGTTTTTTATGTCAAAAATGACATATTAATTATTATGGCCTCTTTCCTGTATATGTTTAAAATATCAGGAAGGATAATATTAATAAATTCATTTTTAATGGAGAAATTTATGAAAAAGGATGTAAAAAGGGGACTTAACCAGGATAAGACAATCTCTATTAATCCCTCTACAGGTGAAGAGATCGGCGAATACGGGATTGATTCGATAGAATTTTTAACAGCAGCGATGAAGGCGGCAAGAGAGGCCTGGCCTGCATGGGCGGCATTGCCTTTAAAGCAGCGTATTAAGCACATAAAAAAAATCCGCACTTATATACTTGATAACCTTGATGAGCTGTCAGGGGCAATTTCAATGGACAATGGCAAAACACGTATTGAAGCATTAGGTACAGAGATTGTGCCCTGTGCAATGTCTTTGTCATATTACTGCAAGATGGCTCCGAAATTCCTTAAAGACAGGAAACTGCCCATGGGAAATATCATGTTTATTAATAAGAGGAGTAAAATAGCACGGGTGCCATTTGGTGTAGTGGGGATCATTTCTCCATGGAATTATCCCTTTGCTATTCCTTTTGCAGAAATAATCATGGCCCTGCTTGCCGGGAACACTGTGATCTTCAAAGCTGCATCAGAAACCCAGGTGGTGGGACATATGCTGAATAAATGCATCAGCTCTGCAGGATTGCCGTCAGGTGTATTTAATTATATCAACATGCCAGGGAGTGTTGCCGGAGACGCGTTCCTTGATGCCGGAATAAACAAGCTGTTTTTTACAGGTTCGGTTCCGGTCGGCAAGTACCTGATGAAAAAAGCGGCCGAGACACTGACTCCCGTATCCCTGGAGCTGGGAGGTAATGATGCAATGATAGTATGTGAGGATGCTGATCTTAAACGTGCAGCCGCAGGCGCCATCTGGGCGGGTTTCAGTAACTCAGGTCAGTCATGCGGAGGAGTTGAAAGGATATATGTCCAGCGGAAAGTTTATGATGAGTTCCTTGGTTACCTGAAGCAGGGTATTGAATCGATGCGGATAGGGCAGGATACGGACTTCGAGGTTGATATGGGTGCAATGTGCACAAAGCGCCAGGTGGATACCGTGAATATGCACATACAGGACGCACTGAAGAAGGGGGCGAAGATTTATGCCCAGAAAAAACCGTCTGCGGGTCAGGGCAGCCGGCTCCTGCCATGCACAGTACTTACAAATGTAAGCCATGACATGCTGGTTATGAAGGATGAAACATTCGGGCCGGTTGTCGGTGTTATGCCGTATGACTCTATTGATGAAGCGGTAAGGCTGGCAAATGATTCAAACCTGGGTCTCACCGGATCCGTATGGTCAGGGAAGAGGGGAAAGGCAATGAAAATCGCAAGGAGGATCGAGGCAGGCGCAATCACAATCAACGATCATCTCATGAGCCACGGTCTTGCAGAGACTCCATGGGGCGGGTTTAAGGAATCCGGAATAGGCCGCACCCATGGTGATATCGGATTTGCTGAAATGACCGAATCCCAGGTAATCGTAAATGACATACTGCCGTTTGCCCGTAAAAATTTCTGGTGGCATCCATACAGCCCGGCTGTTTATGACGGCTTGAAGGGGGTTCTCCAGGTTCTCTATGGTAAAGGTTTATTCTTACGGCTTTCAGGTTTGCTTAACCTGTTAAAAGTATTTCCAAGGACTTTCCGGTCGGACATTAAATAATATGTATACTGAATAAAGCCGACATTTTTATATAACTGATAAATTAGAAATTGTATTTCAATATATCCTTTTTTTAGAATGGATATATTGTAACATCAGGTATGACTGATTTTACTCATTCGTGAAACCAATTTAATGAATTACAGGGATAAAATGATGCATCGCATACATTCAAATGAAATAATCAAACCGACTCTTGGCAGAATGGTTGTCGAGGCTCCTTACGTTGCAAAGTACAGGAAGGCTGGCCAGTTCATAATGTTCATCATTGACGAGTTCGGTGAAAGGATACCGCTTACGATCGCCGATTCTGACAGTGAAAAGGGGACTATTACCCTGTTCTACCAGATCGTAGGCACATCAACTATGAAACTTTCACATATGAAGGCCGGTGAATCGCTCTTCAGTATTGTGGGTCCTCTTGGCCACCCGACCGAAGTTGAAAAGTACGGTACAGTTGTCTGCGTAGGCGGCGGTATCGGGATAGCGCCCCTGTTCCCGATTTCAAAGGCGATGAAGGCTGCGGGAAACAAGGTGATAAATATTCTCGGAGTACGTTCTGCCAACCTGCTGATACTTGAGGATGAACTTAACTCCATAGGAGACAGCAACATAACATGCACCGATGACGGATCAAAGGGACGCAAGGGCTACGTGACTGATATTCTTAAAGAGATCATTGACATTGAGCGTGTTGACCTTGTTGTTGCCATCGGGCCCGTACCCATGATGAAGGCCGTGAGTCACATGACAAAGGACGCGGGAATTAAAACTTTTGTCAGCCTTAACTCAGTGATGATCGACGGAACCGGAATGTGCGGCGGATGCAGGGTGACCGTGGGCGGCGAAACAAAATTTACATGCGTTGACGGTCCCGAGTTTGACGGACACCTTGTTGACTTCGACAGTCTTAACCTGAGGCTGAAAACCTACCATGCAGAAGAGACACAGTCGTACGATTCGTACAAACATAAATGCAGGCTTGACGGGGTAAATGCACATGAATGAGAGAACACCACGACAGAAGATGCCGGAACAGAAACCGGAAGTAAGAAGAACCAACTTTAACGAGGTATCGCTTGGATTCACCCCTGAAATGGCAAAGATCGAGGCATCGCGCTGCCTGCAGTGCAAGAAACCGCAGTGTGTAGAGGGGTGCCCTGTTAATGTAAACATTCCCGGGTTCATCGCGCAGGTTGTAGAGGGTAAGTTTGTTGAGGCCATAAAGGTAATAAAGGGGAGTAACTCGCTGCCGGCAGTCTGCGGAAGGGTCTGCCCGCAGGAGTCTCAGTGCGAGGCCAGGTGTATCCTTGGTAAAAAGTTTGAACCTGTCGCAATTGGCAAACTTGAAGGTTTTGTTGCGGACTACGAGCGTGAAAAGGAACACCTGCCTGCACACATACCTGCTGCGAAAAAGAATAAAAAGATCGCTGTAATCGGTTCGGGTCCAGCGGGCCTGACAGTTGCAGGTGAATGCGCAAAGGCTGGGTACAGTGTAACTGTTTACGAGGCGCTGCACACCCCGGGCGGAGTACTGGTTTATGGAATTCCGGAATTCAGGCTTCCCAAGAAGATTGTAAGCTACGAGATAAATGCGCTTGCGGCAATGGGAGTTGAGTTTGTAAATAACAGGGTTGTGGGACTCTCTGAAACTCTTGCTGATATAATGAGCAGGTTCGATGCTGCATTTGTCGCCACGGGTGCCGGGCTTCCCTCATTCCTGAATATCCCCGGCGAGAATCTGCAGGGTGTCTATTCCGCAAACGAATACCTGACACGCGTAAATTTAATGAAGGCATATAAGTTCCCCGAGTATGATACACCAGTCATCCGCGGTAAGAGCATGGCGGTCTTCGGCGGCGGTAATGTGGCAATGGATTCAGCGCGTACTGCAGTGAGGCTCGGGTGCAATGATGTTCACCTTGTTTACAGGAGATCAAAGGAGGAGATGCCTGCCCGCGCTGAGGAGGTTCACCATGCAGAGGAGGAGGGGGTGATTTTTGACCTGCTCGCCAATCCTGTAAGACTTATCGGCGATGAGAATGGAAGGTTATGCGGAGTTGAATGTATACGCATGGAACTCGGTGAACCCGATGAGTCCGGCCGAAGGAAACCTGTTGAGAAGAAGGGATCTGAATTCATCATAAAAATCGACGCGGCCATAATCGCGGTAGGCAACGGATCCAACCCGATACTTCAGAAAACAGCGCCTGACCTGAAATGCAACAAGTGGGGTAACATCATCGCTGACGAAGAGACCATGAAGACATCGGTTAAAGGCGTATTCGCGGGCGGCGACATTGTAACCGGCGCAGCAACTGTAATCCAGGCTATGGGTGCAGGACGCAAGGCTGCAAAGGGTATCATGGAATTCCTGGAGTCAGGGAACTGGTAGAACTTCCGTAAGGGCGTATCGCGATACGCCCTTACGTGCAATTCATATATCAAACATGCATCACATCTCGTCGAGCAGTATGTCTTTTTTCAGCCAGAGGTCATTAAGCCAGTTCTGGATTCTCTCCTGGAATACGGGATCGGTTGTATAGTCGCCGCTGAATTCATCTGTTACAGGAATTTTTTCAACAATCATTTTTACATGATGCACTCTCCCGCACAGGAGGCTCCAGAACCTCTTATCGTTTTCCGGGTACTTGATTGTTACATTCAGGATACTGTTAAGCTGTTCTCCCATAATTGTGAAAACAAATCCCGTACCTCCTGCTTTTGGTTTGAGCAGGTTTTTAAACCTGGAATTCTGTCTGTCGCGTTTCGATTCGGAAAACCTGGTGCCTTCAACAAAATTCATAATTGAAATCGGCAGGGTCTGGAATTTGGAACACGCTATCCGGGTAAGTTCAATATCCTTCCCTTTAAGGTGGGGATTTTTTTTAAGAAATTCCGGCGAGTACCTTTTCATAAAAGGAAAGTCAAGTGCCCACCAGGCTGCCCCCATAATCGGTACCCATATCAGCTCTTTTTTAACGAAAAATTTAAGAAATGGAATTTTCCTGTTGAACAGGGTCTGGAGCGCAATTATATCAATCCATGACTGGTGATTTGAAATAACCATATACCATTCATTCATCGGAAGTTCTTCATGCCCTTTAGCATCAATTCTGAAACGGAGCAGTCTGGTGAATAGAAAGGTGTTATTGGATATCCACATAAATGAAATAATGATGTTTATCCGGGTGCATATTTTTTTAATCATGCTGAATGGGATAACTATCTTAAGTATGGCAGGCGGCATAAGAAGAGGTACGAATATAATGCTGTTTATAATTAGAAATGTGAGAGAAAAAATACCTGCAAGATTATGCAGCATAGTTATAATGATATTTTCTTTTCCGGAATTCTTAATTTTTTTGCTGTTTTTAACAAAATTCATATTTTCTCCGTGGGTATTATGTAAATCATATTGAGCTCCCGGAAGAGGGAAAACCGGTCAAAGGAAGAAACAGGAAGGACTTGTTAAAGTTGCAAATAAACATGATAAATCAAAATATAATGACTTTTAAAGTATGATCTGGTACTGATAAGGCCGGTTCTGATGGAATGTCTATTATGAAGTTTTTTTAAAAAGAATCGGATATTAAGAAATATTCTGCTGATTAGCGGAGTTTTTTATCTTACGGATATACATCATAATAAACTGTCCCGCCATAATTACTGCGAATATTATGTAGAACAGACCGCCGCTGATGAATGCCCACGCCCCCTGGGACATGCATAACGCCGCGTATACTGTAAGTACAGTGTGGGCCGCGAAAATAAGCGCCATAAAAAGAATCATGCGCCTCATGGTTTTTATACCATTATCGTTCAGTTTCATCTTAGTGTTTTTCATGTACCGGGAACTTATCAGCATGAAAATTTTTTCGGGCTGCATTGCGGCTGCAGCAAGTATAATGCACAGAATGATTTCGAGCAGTGCGGGCTTGAGCTTGAAGAATATTGCATTATCAAGCATGATCGAAATTCCGCCAAGCAGCACAAGAAATGCCGTATCGAGGATAATGAATCCGTCCCAGCGTCTATCTTTTATGCGGGTGACAACAAGCTCAAGAACACCGAAGATTACAGCAACATAGAGTCCAATCAATGTTCCCCAGATTTCATCTGCGATAATAAATATAAACAGAGGCAGCAGTCCCGGGAGCATCTGTTTTAGAAACAGGGTTAAAGGCATGATTTGCTCCTTATATACACCATGTGTAAAATTCCGGACGGATATCTATCAAACAGATTCACGTGTGTGATAATACCGGCAGTTTTTCCGGTTAATAGTTCTGCAGACTAACCCCTATGGCAATAGAAGATTGATTTTCTCTGCGGATTTTTAATTTTTATGTTTTAATCATAGCGACACCGGTAACTAACAATTTTTCATAATATGTCCTAAAATAATCATTTTTTATTGACAGAAATTATCTCGATTACTATTAATCAGTGCATAATGATCGGAATAATACGCTCATTTTTTACTGACTGAATATTTAGCCGGTTTTCTGGTCGTAACAAATACAACACTGCTCTGGAACAAAAATACTTCGCTGGTAAAACACAACCTGGTATTATGTCGGGTGACAGCCTCTCCATAAAGGCGTGTTATGCCGGTTTGAAATATATAAACGAAAATATATTAAGGAGGACTCACATGCTTAATTCACTAATTGATACCAGGGATGTTAAATTTGTTGTTTTTGAACTTCTTGAAGTAGACAAGATGACTAAATACCCTGCGTTCGCTGATTTCGATCACGACACATTTGACGCAACAATTGACCTCGCAGAACAGGTGTGCGTAGAGGTGCTTGCCCCTACAGCTGAAGAGGGTGATAATGTTGGTGTAAAATGGGATCCGAAAACAAAAGCAGTAAAAATTCCTGAAATTTTCAAACCTGCACTTGACCAGTATTATGCAGGCGGATTCATGGGCCTTACCGACCATGCTGAAGACGGCGGTATGGGTATGCCCAACCTTATAGGTGCTGTTTCAACTGAATTTGCATGCGCTGCAAACTACTGCCTTGCAATGTATCCCGGACTGTCACACGGCTGTATGGAGATGTTATTCACACATGCTACTGAAGAACAGAAGAGGATGTATGCGGATAAAATCATGTCAGGCGAGTGGGGCGGAACAATGTGTCTTACAGAGCCCGAAGCAGGTTCTGACGTTGGTAACCTCAAGGCAAAAGCTGTTAAACAGGCAGACGGAACATACAAAATTACAGGACAGAAAATATTCATCTCCTCCGGTGAGAATGACTACTACAAAAACATGGTACACCCTGTTCTTGCAAGGATCGAAGGCGACCCGAAAGGAACAAAAGGTATATCAATATTCATAGTTCCCAAATACAGGGTAAACAAAGACGGATCACTCGGCGAATTCAATGACGTAGTATGCGCAGGAGTTGAGCACAAAATGGGTATCCACGGGCAGGCAACATCCCAGCTCTCATTCGGTGAAAACGGCGGCTGTATAGGCTACCTCATGGGTCAGGAACGCCAGGGTATGAAAATCATGTTCCAGATGATGAACTTCGCACGTAACGGCGTTGCTATGCAGGGCCAGGGTAATGCTTCTGCAGCATACATGCACGCTGTAACATATACAAAAAACAGGTTCCAGGGATGTGATGTAACCCAGATGCTCAATCCGGAAGCCCCGCTTGTAACTATAGTAAAACATCCTGATGTTAAAAGAATGCTCCTGTGGATGAAATCCCACCTTGAAGGACAGAGGATACTTTGCTACTTCCTGTTCCAGAATATCGACATCACACATGCTTCTTCAGACGAAGCAGAAAAAGCTGAAGCACAGGGCCTTGTTGAAATACTTACACCTATATGTAAAGCAGGCTGTACAGACAAGGGTGTTGAAATAACATCAATGGCAATGCAGTGCTACGGCGGATACGGATACTGTAAAGACTATCCGATCGTAAGGTACATGAGCGATTCCAAGATCCTCTGTATATGGGAAGGAACAAACGGTATCCAGTCCATGGACCTTACAATGAGGAAAATCCTCATGAACAAAGACCAGTTTAACTATAAAGCAATGGTCAAGAGAATGAAGGCAACTGCAGAAAAGGCCAAAGGCATAGTTGAAGATAAATATCTTGAGCTCTTCGCAGAAGGACTTAAAGAGCTTGATGAAGTCATCGAGATGCTCAAACAGCAGATGGCAACAGGAAAATTCCTCAACCTGTTCATGCACGCTACTCCTCTCCAGGAAGCGATGTACATGATCGCAATCGCATGGTGCCATATATGGTCAATGACTGTTACAATTCCTAAAATGAAACAGCTTGTTGGCGATGCTAAAGGAGCTGACAGGGACGCTCTCCTTAACGATAACGCTGAAGCTGCATTCTACACAGGTAAAGTGCTTGCTTCCCAGTTCTATGTCGGATCAGAGTTCCCCAAATTCTTCGGGAAAGCAAGAGCAATCAAGTTCAACGAAGGCGCTCCGATCAAAGCAACAGACGCAGTATTCACAGGCGCGCCTCTCGAATAATTCAGAATTACATAGAGTCAAAAAAAAGCTGCTCCGGGAGGAGCAGCTTTTTTTGTGTCCCCTCGGCGGCACACGTTCTCAGGATGAGGTGGTGCAGAAAATCCTACACATCAATATGCAGGAACTGTCTTATGAGTACACCTATAAGGAATGTTATTGCAGAAACTCCCAGGCTGATGAATGCCATCTCGAAGAATCTTGACTTGAAATCAAGGTCTTTGGCTACTGCTATATAGTAATTGAAGAGGAAAATTATGCATATGGCAATTGCAAGGGTTGCGCCAAGGCAGATCATGAAATGGGTGAATACAAGGTAAGGCGTGATGAGCAGGGCAACGGTAACCACGTATGCTGCACCGCAGTATAAAGCGGATTTAAGCGCGTTTTCACCTTCATCTTCATGCCTCTGTGAAAGAAATTCGCTTGCAGCCATTGACAATGATGCTGCAATACCCGTGATGAGTCCTGCAAGAGCAATGAGTTTTGTGTTCTGCAGCGCAAAGGTGAGTCCTGCGAGTGCTCCTGTGAGTTCCACCAGCGCATCGTTTAAACCGAGCACTATGGATCCGACATAGTCAAGGCGCTCCTCCTCGATGAGAGCGATCAGCTGCTTTTCATGCGCCTCTTCGTCCTTCATTATTTTTTTTGCATCTTTTACGTATTCGGAAATCGCCTCGTAGTTTATCTGCGCATCCTCTTCACCGTTCTCCATGAGTTTTATTCCGAATGTGAGCCCGAAGATTCTTGAAATCCAGAAGAACTTGAAAATTTTCCAGCGCGACGGTTTTACTTCAACACCGGTGTATTTTTTCCACACTTCGCTGTGCATCTTCTCATCGTTCGCAATTTTCCGGAGAACATCGCTGTTATGTTTGTCCTTAATTGTTTCAGAGAGCCGGAGGTATATCTGGTGCTCAGTTAATTCATTCTGCTGTGCCTTCACGAGCAGGTTCAGGATAGATTCAGGAATAGCCGTGTTTTTCATTATGTTCCCCCGTTTTTTAATAATGCTAATATAGCGGATAATTTTGTCAATAATGTTGCAGTAATATTTTTAATCCGCACGGGCTTGATTAAGAGTGCAGCCGCAGACCTGAGACTTCCGGGTTTTATTTGAATTTAAACCGCCTGTTATAGATAAAATTATTGTCGTTCTCCTTGGAGTGAATTACATTTAAGTAAACCACAACTTAAGGATGACAGGGATGACTATCAACATAAACCTTCCGCTGATACAGGATGCGGATCTTAAAGGTAAGATTGTACTTGTACGCGTTGACCACAATGTTGTAAAGAACGGCCTGATACATGACCCGTACAGGATTGATGCAACTATTGGAACACTCTACCATATAAATGCCCGCGGCGGGAAGATGATACTCATGACCCACGTGGGACGGCCAAGGAATAAAAAAACAGGCGAAATCCTGATCAGTGAAAAGACATCTGTGAAGCCGATAGTTGATTACCTGCAGCAGAAGCTCCACATTAAACTTAAAATTCCTGAATTTACAATGGATGAGAAGAGGGGATACACCGGGATCGAAACATCAATAAACCACATGATCCGTGAACTTCGCGAGGATAAAATTGACGGAATATACCTGCCCAATACGCGCTGGTTTGCCGGTGAAGAGGCGAAGGATGAAACTGCAGAGAGGTTTGCCAACCAGCTGGCTGGACTTGCGGATATATTTGTCAATGACGCTTTCGGGTCATGGCAGGCCCATGCATCAACAGTTGGTGTGAATAAGTTTCTCCCGTCATACGCCGGTTTCCTGCTTCAGAAGGAGATCGAAAACCTGAACCGCATTTATGAGCCTTCGAATCCTTTCCTTGCAGTTGTGGCAGGAGCCAAGTTCGATACAAAAATAGATCCGCTGTACGCGCTTATACAGAAGGCCGACTACCTGGTGCTTGGCGGTGTGATTTACAATGCCTACCTCTGCGCAAAGTACGGCATAAGGATAAAGGGGATCGACGATGATGACCTTGAACTTGCGAAAAAGTTTGCAGCGTTCGCCGAAAAATATCCGGGTAAGATCGTGGAGCCCGGTTTCATTGTCGAGTCCGACATTCCGGACGAGCGGCGGGAAGGGGCGTGGCGTGTTGTTGATATACGGTCGCTCAAGCCGGGAGACAGCCTTAATTACGTGTATGATGTTGCAGCTGAAAGTTTCAGGGAACGGCAGGTACAGGAGATATTCGGGAAGGCCAGGACGATATTCGTGAATGCGGTGATGGGTTATACGCCGTATTTTAACGAGGGAACGATCGCACTCGACCAGCTGATAGATGAGAACAGGGGAGCTGTAAAGTTATACGGCGGAGGTGATACAATGCAGGAACTTAAGAGGCTTCTGCCTGGTCTTTATATTGCCGCTATAGACAGCCCCGAATACTATATCTTTACCGGGGGCGGTGCAGTCCTCAAGGCAATTGAGCAGGGGACTGTGACCGGACTGGCTCCGGTAAAAGCCCTGTTGGACAAATAAAAATAAATGCCGGTTTTAACGATTTTTTACTGTACAATTGTGAACAAGTTTGTTAGAGAAGGTGCTATATTAGCAACCTGGCTAAGCTATAAATATAGATCACTTAAATGGATCCGTGAATGAAGCTGCTTTCGCAATTTTTTGTATCAGAACAGGAATGGATGACTCCCTTTGAAAAGAGATCCCACATCCTGAATAAGTATATTTTTATGTTTGCGTTATGCGGACATACTCTGTTTATTCCAATTTTTTATCTGTTGAACCGCGGCATTCCTTTTTACAATAACCTGTTCTGCGTAATGCTGGATGCATTCTGCCTGTACCTGAATTCCAGGAGGCAACTTAAAACAGCCTACACGCTCTTTGCTGCGGAGATTGCTTACCATTCATTTTTCTGCAGTATTATTTTCGGATGGAGTTCCGGATTCACGTTCTATTTTCTGACTATCTTGTTTTATATTTTTCTTTCCGGGAAACATTTAATTCAGCGGGTTACAATGGCGGCGTCAGTAATTATTCTGTTTATTATACAGTATGCTTATGTTAAAACATCAAACCCCGTTTATCCAGTAACGGCGATACCCGAATGGCTTGTTTATTTTTTCAATGTAGCTGCCAATTTTGCCTCAATTGCATTTGTTGCTATTTATTTTTCCGATTTTGTTGATACCGCAGAAAGTACAATTATCAGGGCAAAAGAGAAGGCGGAAGAAGGCGAACGTGCAAAATCGGTTTTTCTTGCAAACATGAGCCACGAGATACGTTCACCGCTGAATTCAATAATAGGAATGATTAATCTCAGCCAGCTTTCAGATGATGAGGAGAAGAAGCAGGAATACCTTAACATAGCCAGGGACTCGGCTGACCACCTGCTCACTGTTATAAATGACATACTGGATTATTCAAAGATTGAAGTTTGCAGGATGACCCTCAACTATGAGGTGTTCAATATACATCATCTTCTAAGAAATACGATGATGGCGATGGACTCCTCCATATATAAAAGAAGACTCGAAATGAAATACGAGATAGCGGAGTCTGTACCTTCAACGGTAAAGGGTGATCCTTCAAGGATACGGCAGGTGCTGATCAACCTTTTGAGCAATGCTATAAAGTTTACCGAGCAGGGGGAAATAACTCTGAGGTGCAGAAATACTTCAGTTGATGATGATTCGTGTATCATTGAATTTACAGTTGAGGACACTGGCGCAGGTATACCCGGGGACAAGCTAAATACGATATTTGACAGGTTCACCCAACTTGATGGAAAGGTGAAGTCCGACTATACGGGTACCGGTCTTGGCCTTGCAATTTCAAGGGAACTGGTTGAGCTTATGGGAGGATCAATCAGTGTAGAAAGCACTCCCGGTGATGGGAGTATATTCAGTTTTACTATACCACTGGTTAAAGCAGATCCTGTAGAGAAAAGCATCAGCCTTGAGTCCCGGGATGCTGAGATAAAAGGTTACAGGGAACTTAATATCCTTATTGCCGAAGACATGTTTACTAACTGGCTGTTATATGAAAAATATATGTTAATGCTGGGGCATTCGTTCAGGATAGTGGAAAACGGCTGTCTGGTTCTTGACGAACTTGAGCGCAACAGCTATGATCTGGTGCTTATGGATATTGAAATGCCTGAAATGGGCGGCGAGGAAACCCTGAATCATATAAGGAGCGGTGTCCGTGGAGTGAACAGGGATATTCCTGTAATTGCCCTGACCGGATATTCCGCGGGTGATCTGTATAATCCAGACTCCGGATTTAACGGTTATGTATCCAAACCGGTCGAACTCCATGAGCTTGACAGGGCTATAAACCTGGTAGTGTGCGGCAAGCTGAAAACACGAATAAATGAGTGAAACCTGGTTACATCATTTCCGGCCACCGGTTAAACCATGGTTTCGCCTTTTCAAGCTGAGCGGCAAGCCTGAAGAGAGATGCCTCCTCCCCGAATCGTCCGATAAACTGCACGCCGCATGGAAGGCCTTCCGGAGTCCAGTGAAGCGGGACCGACATTGCAGGCAGCCCGGCCATGTTGGCAACCTGTGTAAATGGATATTTTTCCATCGTGGCCCGGGCAAGTTCGCTAATCATGCCTGACGCTTTTACTATTCTGCCGAGACCAAGTGTATTGACAATACTGACCATAATCTTTTCTGCGGGCTTTGGTTGAAGTTCGCCGATTTTTAGTGCAGGATAGGCGGTCACAGGTGTGAGGAACATGTCGTATTTTTCAAAGAATCTGCTGAACGTTCTTGCCACTGTATTCCATGTCCTTTTTCCCCGGACGAAATCTCCCGCACTGTATGTTCTCCCCATGAGCCCCAGGCCCCATGTTGCAGGTTCAAAGTCTTTCCTGCGCGGTTTTCTTCCTGTAAGCATTGCGGTCATCTCGATATCTGCGGCAACCTCGCCCATGTAAAGCATCAGGAAACTGAAAGCGATAGATACACCGTCGAGTTCAGGTTCGTCCTGCTCGACAGTATGGCCCATCCTTACACATAGGTCAGCAGCCTCTTCGACTGCCCGTATGCACACAGGGTGTACATCACTGTCAAGCATTGAACGGGTGCTGAACGCTATTTTAAGCTTTCCAGGTTTTTTTGTTATCTCCTTCAGATAAGGCAGCGACGGCGGCTGTATGATATAGGGTGCACCCGGGTCCGGTGACGAGAGTAAGTCAAGGGCAGCAGCTGAATCACGCACACTCCTGCTCAGTACCCCTTCAGTTACAGCCCCCTGCCACACTTCACCAGTGCCGGGACCAAGAGGTGTACGGCCCCTTGAAGCCTTCATTCCAAAGAGGCCGCAGTGTGCGGCAGGGATTCTGATCGATCCGCCGCCGTCAGTGCCTGCTGCCATGGGTACAATGCCCGACGCAACAGCGGCAGCGGCACCGCCGCTGGAGCCGCCCGGTGTCCGTAAAATGTCCCATGGATTCCTGCACGGGCCGTGAAGCAGAGATTCCGTATATGAGAGGAGGCCGAATTCCGGAAGGTTTGTTTTGCCCAGGATAACCAGGCCTGCATTACGGTACCGCCTGATCACCTCGCTGTCTTCAGCCGGGATGTAATCTTTAAGTGACCGCGAACCTGCAGTGCAGGGTACACCTGCAACATGGTGCAGCATGTCCTTGACAAGAAATGGCACGCCTGCAAAAATACCTGCAGGCGGCTTCCTGTCGTTTAATTTTTTTGCGGCATCATACATCTTATAGATTACAGCGTTTATTGCGGGATTCAGTTTTTCTATCCTTGATATAGCCTCATCGGCCAGTTCGGAGGGTTTAACTTTTTTTGTCCTTACCAGTTCGGCGAGTCCGAGCGCATCGTATTTTCTGTATTCCCTGAATCCTGCCATAAGATTATCCCCTGAGGTTTATTATGTCTGCCGGAACGGAATCTTTTAGCAGGAATATATCCGGTTAAACGGGAAAAAACAAATAATATCGGGGTGTGAGTGTGAATTATAAAAAGTCATTTACATAAATAAATGTTTTGTGTATGATATTTTAAGATGGAGGTAAATAATGAGTATTCTTCAGAAAATTGAAACCGGTATGAAAGAAGCACTTAAATCCGGGGATAAGGTGCGGTCAGGAACTTTAAAGATGCTAAAGTCAGACATGATGTATGAAAAGGCAAAGACAGGGCAGGATATAACCGATGAGCAGGCGCTGGATGTTATCAAGCGGGCGGCAAAGAGGCGAAAGGAGTCCATCCGTGAATTTGAAGCAGCAGGCAGAAACGACCTTGTTGAGGTTGAAGCAGGTGAGCTCAAGATAATCGAGGAGTACCTTCCTGAACAGCTTGGAGCAGATGAAATAGAAAAAGTCGTGGACAGGATTCTTGCGGGTGCGGGTGAAGTTACACAAAAGGATTTCGGGCGGATTATGGGCATGGCTGCCAAAGAACTTAAAGGGAAAGCCGACGGCGCCTTGATTAAAGAAATACTTCAGAAGAAGATGGACGGGAAATAGTTCCCGTCACATTCCGCTGAAGTCCAGGGTCGAAAAGTAGTCGTCAACGGTTTCGGCGCGGCGGATTTTCTGTACTGTGCCATCCTCTTTCAGCAGGAACTCGGCAGACCTGAGCTTGCCGTTGTAGTTGAATCCCATGGCATAACCGTGAGCCCCGGTGTCATGCATAACCAGGATGTCCCCTCTTTCAATAACAGGAAGCATCCTGTCAATGGCGAACTTATCGTTGTTTTCGCAGAGTGAGCCTGTTACGTCGTATCGCTTCACCGGCTTATCGTTTTCTTTTCCCAGGACCGTTATGTGGTGGTAGGCGCCGTAAAGTGCAGGCCGCATCAGGTCAGCCATGCATGCATCAACTCCGATGTAGTCCTTGTAAATCTCCTTCTTGTGTATGGCCGTTGTTACGAGAAAACCGTGGGGGCCAGTCATAAGCCTTCCGCTCTCCATGCATATCCGCAGGGGTTTAAGTCCCCGCGATTCTATTTTTTCTTTGTAGGCGTCATGTATTTTTTCCGAGACGTATTCAAGATCGAGCGGTTTGTCCCCGGGCCTGTAAGGTATCCCGAATCCTCCGCCAAGGTTAACAAACTCGAAGTCGATGCCCGTTGCTTTGCTCAGGTCGTATACAAGGTCAAAAAGAATCTCTGCTGTGTCGACAAAGTAATCGGCGTTAAGTTCGTTTGAAGCGATCATAGTATGCAGTCCGAAGCGTTTCACTCCGCGCTTTTTAACAATTTTATATGCGTCAAAGAGCTGCTCGCGTGTGAGTCCGTACTTGGCCTCTTCCGGTACACCGATTATGGCATTTCCGCCTTTAAGCGGACCGGGGTTGTACCTGAATGAAATAACTTCAGGCAGGCCCATCTGTGAATCAACAAAATCGATGTGAGTAATGTCATCAAGGTTAAGAATAGCACCGAGTTTTTTCGCGTATTCAAATTCCGACGCGGGCGTGTCGTTAGAGGTGAGCATTATCATCTCGCCCTTGATGCCTGCCTTCTCGGCCAGCATAAGTTCGGGGAGCGAGCTGCAGTCTGCACCGAAACCCTCTTCGCGCATTATCTTTACAATGTATGGATTAGGATTGGCCTTAACCGCAAAATATTCCCTGAATTCCGGTGCCCATGAGAATGCCTTTGTAAGGCGCTTCGCGTTCTCCCGGATCCCTTTTTCGTCATAAACATGGAAGGGTGTGGGGTGGATTTTTATTATCTCATCGATCGTCTTTTTGTCGAAAGGCAGAGTTTTAGTAAGATGCATGGGTTACCGCCGTATAACAATATAAATTGTTCTATCTCTTTAAAACCGGGAAGCGCAATGTCAAGAAATAAAATTTCAGCATACCAGTAACAGAACCGTATTTAGATTCATAAAATTTATAAAAGGGCTTGAATTTTCATATGAGTAGCGATAATTTATTTATAGGGAACGATTTATCCGCATATTTCCGGAGAGGCGGATATTAATAGCGTTTCACTGATCAGGATTAAATAAATATAATGGAGTTCATTATGTTTTTTAAACTAAAAAATAGCAAGTCTGGTAGTACAGAAAAAACTGAAAAAAGAAAGGGCCCCAGGGCTGGGTTCTACCAGGCATCATATTTTCTGCCTGCGAATGCAGAGGGGGAATCCTCAACGAATGAGTGCTGGTTCAGCAACATAAGCGAGGGTGGAATAGCTTTTGAAACAAAAGAGAATAACCTGAAGGAGGGGGATGAAATAAAGATTCTTTACAAGATCGGGGCAAAGCTGCGTAACGATGCTTTAAAAGTTCTTACCTCCCGTACCCGTTATAATAAATTTCTGTATGGATGTGCATTCATTGATTCAGACGAGAACAGGAATGTAATGATAAATGAATATGTTAAAACAGAGGCAAACGTTTCAGACTAATTTATTTATCAATACAGGCTGATGCAACATTATTGCGTCCGGACTGCTTGGCGTGATATAAAGCCTCATCTGCCCTGACATACCAGCTTTCGAAGGATTCATCTTTTTTTCTTTCAGCGATACCAAAACTGGCCGTAACAGATCCTATACCCGGGTGTTCGTTCTTTTCAATCGCCTCCCGCATCTTTTCCGCCACTGCTGTACCGCCGCCTGTTTCTGTGTGTGGCATCAGGACAATAAACTCTTCGCCGCCAAAACGTATCAGCATGTCTGAACTGCGTATTGTTTTTTTTGCTGTTAATGCTGTCTGTTTCAGCACAATATCTCCAGCAGGATGTCCCCATGTGTCATTTATCTCCTTGAAGTGATCAAGGTCAAAAATTGCAAGTGTAACAGGTTCATTGTACCGGTCAGAGCGTGTAATAATACTTTCGATGCTTTTTTCAAGGAAATGCCGGTTGTAGAGCCCTGTGAGTTCATCAGTAATGGCCATGATTTCAGTCAGCATTCTCAGGTTCCGTTCTTCATACATGCTCAGCTGCAGCATTTTAACACCTTCGGCAAGCTGGCCTATCTCGTCGGACCTTGATATTTCTGCAGCAAGATTCGGTACAGTCTCACCTGTGCGGATCCTGTCAAGTGCGTCGGTAAGGTTGGTCAGTGGCCTGAAGAGTCTGTTGCGGAAATACAGGATAGTATATATGATTACTAACATTGCTGCAATGAACTGGAGCGATGCCAGTGCCAGTGATATTTTAGCTCTCTGTTTCTGTTTTTTAATATCTGAGCTGATTGCGTTTTTTATCTGATCCTTCAATAAAAAAACCGAGTCAAAAGCTGGTACGGAAAGATCCTGGAGCTGTTTCGCTCTTCCAGGGGGAACCGCTCCGGAATAAGCCTGTTGTATGGTCTGTTCAAGCATAGGCCTGTATAATTCGTAGTATTTCTGCTGTACAATTAATTTCTGCCGGGTCAGACCGGGATCATTAATAGCTGCTGCCGCTACTTCAATCTTTGACCAGAGGTAATCTGCAAGGGCAAGATTTCCGTTAAAGTCCCTGTACTCCAGGGGTGTCATGCCCCTGCCTTTCGTAATCGCAGCTGTCATGACGCTTCCGCTCTGGCCGATCCTGTCCCTGAATTCAAGAGTGGCGATAAGATACCTGTAATAGTTTTCGAAATTTGCCGGCAGATTCTGGCGTTTTGCGATTATTTCTACTGTTTCAATAATTATATGGATTAATTGCGTAGCCTGTTTATACCATTGTTCGCGGATTTGAGATCTCGCTGATACTGCTGATGGACTTACACCGATTACTGCATCAGCTTTTTCCCGGAGGCTGATAAAGTTCATGTACCTGCCGTTTAATTGTTCGAACAGCTGCCGGTCAATCCCTGCCAGCCATTCGAGGCCTTTGCTTATATTTTCATTAACCGATTTGCGACGTGAATCAATAAATGATCTGTCAGATGCCGAGACAGGTTTTCCCGATGACAGTAGAACATTCGTACGTCCCCGCTCAAATGTCAGGTCCTTCAGTGCTAATATGAAATAATTTGCCCCGCTGATCAGTTGGGAAATTTCATCTGCCCTGCGGCTTTCATCCCATGCTTTGTTCAGCATGTATAAAGACTGCACTATCAGAGCGGTGCTTGTGATCAGTATAAATCCGGTAAGTTTAGTCTGTAAGGATAAATGCTTCATATAGTTGTCACCTTAACGGCATCAGGATTATACTTAATATGATACAGTCTGGAAAGCTGTCGATACTCATCAATAAGAAAATAACATCGGTGAGATCTATCCGACTTTCGGCATGAGCGTCCACCTGATATGCCACAGCGTCGCATCATTATCTTTGTCCAGACAAACGATTCCCCCATTCTGAAAACGGAAAACTGTGATATCGTCATGACCGGAGACCAGGAACGATGTCAGTTTCTCCATAAATGGAAGGTGGCCTATATACATGATATTTGAAGAATGGTCCAGGTCCCGGGCGAATGCTGTGACATCGTCCATGGGATTGATGCCGTTTATCTGTGCTATTCCCTGCGTCGGTGCAAGGATTGAACCGAATATTTCCGCTGTCATCCTTGCGCGTTCTTTCCCGCTGTGGCATATTTTTTTCACAGTTACGGAGTATCCCTTTGCAACGCCTGCAATCCGGGTCACGTCGGCTATGCCCGGCTCTGTCAGTTTCTGGTCAGGATCAATTTCTTTTGAATTGCTGAGTCCGTGCTGTACAAGGTAGATTGACATTGTTTCCTCCTGATGTCAGTTTGTATAGATGCTTTTTTATTGCGGGTATAAATTAATAAAAGATCCAGACGTATTCAAGATACGATTTATGTATAATATGCCCGTGTAACTGAAAAAATTTCCAACCTCCAAAAAAGTGGAATTTGCTTTAAGATCTGTTATATTTAGAGCAGGAGATGTATTGATGAGGTATATATAAATATAGTTAAAAAAAGTGAAAATGATCATATAAACATCCTGATAGAGTTTAAGGCGTTGTGTGTAATAATTATTCTGCACAGGCAATTAAACATAATAAGGAGGTGACGGACATGAAAAAAATATATAAAATCAGGTATTTAGCTATGCAACTGATAGCTATTATCTGCTTCGGATTGGCCGCATGCGTCAGCTCTGGTTCGGGAAGCAGTGGTGAAGAAACATTTAATGATGTATGGAAACTGACCCAGGAAACGTGGCGGTGTACATCCCAGGATGTAGCTTCAGGGGACTGTAGTACTGCAGGTCAACTCGTTACTGATGTGTATCCTCGCGTCGCAATCTATGGGGATTATGACTACGATGGGACGTTTGAATCAGTGGCAATGAATGGTTATATTACACTGACTAACTCAACTGAACGGATCTTTGTAGGCATAAATATGGATGACCCCGGTTCGGATACATCCACTTTCCCTGGACTTTTAAGCGAAGCAGGCATACCTGTTGGAACATTCTATTGCCCGGATTATGATTTTACCTTTACCGTAAATGGGAACACGTATACTGACCAATATGGTTATGATATTACAGTGGAATTCTCTGAAGACGGCAATACCATGACAATGACCAATCCTGATGATACAGGCGAGGTTGAAATTTATACAAGGCTGGACAGTATAACGGCGAGTGAAAACTGTGAGTGGTTTGATCAAATACTCTCAGACAAATCATCGGATAAGGATATAAAAAGAATTCCACGCCTGTCACTCAGGCACTTGTAGTAAACTCGATCATCACCCCGGATTATTTCCGGGGTGATGATTAGATTTGCTTAGTCATTTTTTTCTGCGGGCTAAAAGCAGAAGAATGCATATAACCGCAGCAGCCAGTTTGATTAACTGTCCAGCCTGAAGTCCCCGGATATTTACTGAAAGCAGCCTGTCAGTTTCATGAAGCGAGAATACCTGCAGAAGGTTTACGCCCCAGTATGCAGTAATGCAGATCCATGATAGCACCCTGTACAGCTCACGACTTGACGAGAGAAGGTAGATTGCTGCAATCATAAATACAAGGATGATGGTTAACGTAAGGAGCTGCTGCGGTATGCGCCGGTCGCTGTACAGGCCGCTGCCCTGTGCAGCCATGCGCATAATGCTGCTGATTGCTGTGCTGCTGTTAAGAACCTCCCACAATGATGATACTGCTGCGGCAGGAGCAATCCATCCTGACATGAATTGTTTCCGGAAGAGCGCTGCTGTTAAGGCTGCAGCCATCCATAACAGCGATATTGCTATGCCTAAAGCATGGGATTCCGGTTTGGCAACAGTAGCCTGTTGTGCAGTATCCCGGGCTCTTTTAAATTCAAGTTTTAAAAATTCATTCCGGCTGCCGGATAACGTAACCGGAACCGGTTCTGTGTCTGCCGCCGAAATCCTGCCTTTCCAGGTTCCATCCCTTGAAAGAATAATTACCGGGAATATGTAAGCCGGATTTTTATTCAGCGGAACAGTAATTAAAAACTCATAAACTTTTTTATCAGCACTAACCTGTATCTGCCGGCCGCCTGAAAGATACCCGGTCGATATTTTTTTTTCGTTCATACCGTGGATGTCGGCGCCGAGGTATGAACCCGATTCCGGTGATGTTAGTGTAACACGGACCCTGTAACTTTCACCTTTTGCGGCAAACAGTGGTGTTTCAACCTGGAGCCACTTCGCGTCACCTGATGTGAGCAGGTTCCAGCAGAGCAGTATTGCCGGGAGCGCGCAGCATAAAACTATAACAGGGGATATCCTCTTCATCTTTATCCGCAGTATGAATAAATTTAAAAAAATGAGATTCGGCTTCTGATATTGAATTGTATGTCATGCCCGGGTCATTGTGTCAAGCAGCAATATAGCTGTCATTACATCCGGGTAATCGCCCTTATCATGCTGAAAGCAGCGCTGCATACCGGAAAAGATTTCAGTCACCCGCTTTTTATTGGCAGATTTTTATTGACAGACCCGGTATTAAAGCAGAAGAAATGCTATTGTGAATGTGTGAACAGGTTTCAGTATTTTTTAGTGTAATGATACAAGTTTCAACTCCCGCTGAAGTCTGCGCTGGCGGTAATGTAATGAATTTAAGTTGTTATTGAAGCTTCTATAAAACAGAAAGGGGATCCATCATGGGTGGTATATTCGCTTGCAGTTCAAAATCAGCCTGTATCAATGAACTTTTTTACGGGACAGATTACCTGTCTCACCTGGGTACCAGGCGCGGAGGTCTGGCCACAATTAACCATGACGGAATACATAGATCTATCCATAACCTGGAAAATTCCTACTTCAGGACCAAGTTTGAACCTGAACTTGGAGAACTTCCCGGCAACATGGGGGTCGGGGTCATCAGTGATACTGATGCGCAGCCCATTGTTCTCTTCTCGCATCTTGGCCGTTTCGCGATTGTGATGGTCGGGAAGATCACAAATATGGATGAACTGGTCAAAGAGGTATTCGGCCAGAAGATCCACCTGGCAGAAACAAGCAGCGGCGGACCAAGCCCCACGGAGGTAACAGGCACTCTGATCAGCCTGAGCGAAAGCTTCGAAGAGGGTATCCGCTACGCCCAGAGCAGGATCAAGGGTTCATGTTCGATGCTGGTTCTCACTGACAAGGGGATTTATATAGCACGTGACAAACTGGGACGTACCCCCCTTGTAACTGGTAAAAGGGATGATGCATTTGCCGTAAGTTCTGAGTCCTGCGCGTTCCCCAATCTTGGCTTTGAGGTTGACCGTTATGTGGGACCAGGTGAAATTCTGCTTATGACTGCTGACGGAATTGAGCAGGTCAGGAAACCGGGAAGCCGCATGCAGGTCTGTTCGTTTTTATGGGTCTACTACGGGTACCCTGCGTCAACATTCGAGGGGATCAACACAGAAGAGGTCCGTTACAGGTGCGGGGCAGCCATAGCCAGGCGTGAGGATGTGAAGGCTGACCTGGTTGCAGGTATTCCCGATTCGGGGATCGGACACGCCCTGGGTTTTGCCCATGAGTCGGGCATACCCTATAAGAGGCCGTATGTTAAATACACACCAACCTGGCCAAGAAGTTTTATGCCTCAGAACCAGAAGACACGGGACCTGGTTGCACGCATGAAGCTTATCCCGATACGGGAACTCATTGCAGGCAGACGTATAATTTTCTGCGATGATTCAATAGTGAGGGGCACGCAGCTCCAGGATAATGTCCAGATACTCCACGATTACGGAGTCAGTGAAATACACATTCGTGTAGCCTGCCCCTGCCTGATCTACCCCTGCGAATATCTGAATTTTTCCACTTCACGTTCTTCGCTGGATCTTGCCGGCAGAAAGGCGATCCTTGAACTGGAAGGTTCAGAGAACGCTTCCCTTGAGGAGTACGGATGTGACGGTTCTGACCGCCACAAGGCCATGGTTGCCGCCATATGTAAAAGGCTGAAACTATCCAGTCTCCGGTACCAGACGCTTGATGACCTGGTTACTGCAATAGGGCTTCCGAAGGATAAACTCTGTACTCATTGCTGGGACGCTACCAGTTATTACTGAGAAGTATGATTTTTAAAATCATACTTCCCGTGACAGTTAAATTTTCTGCATGATCTCTTCAGCAAATAGACGCGCTGATCCGATTGCCTTTACGTCAGGATGGCCTGGGCCACTTTTTTTGTGTTCCCTGTCTGCGTCAGGTGTGTTACCAGCGCTTTCATTTAGTTAACCCCGGTAGTGAAATTCATCGGTAATTGTTCCTGAAAGAAAGATTAACAAACCGGCACTCCAACCTGCTGTGATGGCCTGTAAAATAAAAACTTCAGTTAAGAACCAATTACCATTTAAACTTATAGTATTCTGATTCGCCGGGTGTGACATTCCAGGGAAAAAGTATGGATTTTTTTAATGAAAAAAATGATTGCCACACCCGCTGATCTTGTCTGAATTGTAAGGACTTAAGCTATCAGGAGATGATATGGAACTTGGAATAATAGGACTTCCCCAGACCGGCAAAAAGAGCCTGTTTGAGCTTCTAACGGGGAGCAGGCCTTCTGAATCGGGGGACAAGGCCGTGGCAGGCGTGGCGGACATACGTGACGCGAGGTTTGACGCTCTTGTGAAAATGTACGCACCCAAGAAGGAGGTCCCGGCAAGGATAAATCTCCAGCTGCTGCCGAAGATCGAGAGCGATTCGATCAGGGAAGGAAAAATTTTTACCGACATCTCAAAGATGGACGCGCTGTGTCATGTGGTCAGGGCGTTTAATGATGACTCGGTCTACCATGCGAGCGGGTCTGTTGATCCGGTACGCGATATAGAAATGGTCAACTCCGAACTGATAATGCATGACCTGATTTTCATCGAAAAGAGAGTTGAGAGAATAGAAACCAGCAGGAAGAGGAAGGCTGACGCCAAACTTGATGTTGAAGAGGAGCTCCTTGGCAGGATGAAGGCGCACCTTGAACAGGACCTGTGCCTCCGCACATTTAAACTCACTGACGAGGAGGATAAGATTCTTTCCGGTTACCCGTTTATTACAGGGAAGGAGATGCTCATAGTTCTTAATGTCGGCGACTCGGAGATTAAGGATACAGCCCTTATGAAGAGACTCGCTGTTTCGTTGTCAAAGCTGCATATCGAGGTGATGCAGGTATCGGCAAAACTTGAAGCTGAAATTTCCATGCTTGAAAGCGACGAGGAAAAGAAAGAGTTCATGGAAGATGCGGGAATCGCCCGGCCCGCGCTTAATACGCTGTCGTTCCTTGCCATGAAGACCCTGGGTCTGATTTCATTCTTCACAGTGGGCAAGGACGAGGTGAGGCAGTGGCAGGTCCGCAGCGGTTCACCCGCACCTGTTGCTGCAGGAGTAATTCATACTGATATCCAGAGGGGATTTATACGCGCAGAGATCATGAAATACGATGACCTGATCGCCGCAGGCACTGAGGATGAAGTCAGGAAGGCCGGTAAATTTCATGTGATGGGCAAGGACTACATCATAGAGGACGGCGACATAGTAAACTTCAGGTTTAATGTGTAAAGTGCAGCTTTTATGTTTAATTGCAATCCGGGAAAACGCAGTTTTCAAGTGTGTAAATAATTTATAATATTCGGGTCCGGGGCGGGCCATGCTGACAGGACATCAGCCTATCGGTATAAAACAGGATGTTTTAATCAAGCCGATCCGCGACAGCCCTGCAGCATTCCTTGCGGACTGGAAACTCAGTCATTTAAGACAGATTAAAATTTTTTGTTACCGGGGTCCGGGGCGCAGCCCCGTATACGCCCCGCAGGGCTCACTGCGATTTGAAAATCGGAGTTTTTCAGATGCCCTGAAATTTTTTGTTACCGGGGTCCGGGGCGTAGCCCCGCTCATGCCCCTCAGGGCCCCTGCGATCCGGAATACGGAGTTTTTCAGATCGTCTAAAATTTTTTATTGACATAAAGTATCATAAAATGTTTATTGATTTTCGTCCTGATAAAAAAGGATTCAAGGGGTTGTAGCTCAGTTGGTTAGAGTACCTGCCTGTCACGCAGGGTGCCGCGAGTTCGAGTCTCGTCAACCCCGAACAAAGCCTGTCAGAAATGGCAGGCTTTTTTTATTAAAAGCTAATATCCTATGCTTCTTTTAGATTCTTCTTTGAGCATCATCAGCTGTTTGATCGCAGCAATTAACTGCTGAATTGCTTTGTCATGAATTCCCACCTTTTTATCAAGCTCATCAAGACGTCTGGCAATCTCTTCGTGTGAGGAAACAATTTCTCTTAATTTAACAAATGCCCTGACAACAAAAACATTCATTTTATCTGCCTGCGGGGAGTTTAGAATAGTAGCAATCATAATAGCACCATGTTCAGTAAAAGCATAAGGGTTGCTTGTTGAATGCTTTAACACTTTGAACCGGTCACAGTTTGTGACCAGTTCATTTTTTTCATTATCATTTAAAAAGAACATGAAATCTGAAGGGAAACGATTTATGTTCCTTTTTACAGCCTGGTTTAACACTTTTGTTCCCACTCCATAGAGTTCTGCCAGGTCGCGATCGATCATTACCCTTACATTCCTGATCAGGAATATTTTCTCTTTAATTTTACCAGCTGATAATATTTCTGTCATAAATCTTCTCCTGGTACTTCTATTACGTTTTGGAGTCAGAAATGGTAAAAAAAACAAAGGGAGGCGGAGTTATTTTAAAAATTATTTCAGCGGAAAATGAGTTGAAGAATTAAGGTATTTAACCAATATTATTTTAATAAATTTACCAGGACTTACTTGATAGTCCCATAACGGGAGGAACACCATGGATGACAAATTTTTCAGCAGGCAGAACCTTAACTTTCTTCTCTTTGAACTGTTCAGGATACAGGACCTTTCGAAACATACATACTTCGAGGAATACAACAAGGAGGCACTCGATATGGTGCTCTCTACTGCGGCAAAGATTGCCGCGGAGATGATGAGGCCCCAGCTTCGTGCCATGGATAAAAATCCGCCTGAGTACAAAGACGGACAGGTCTATGTTAATCCTGTTGTAAAGGAATACCTTAAGGCTTGCGGCGATGTGGGGTTCATCTCGGCATCTTTTAGTTTTGAAAACGGCGGGCAGCAGCTCCCGTACACCATAACTGCTGCGTGCAACTATATATTCTCTGCTGCGAACTATTCACTGAGCGTTTATCCAGGGCTTACTTCAGGCGCGGCAAATCTTATCGCGGCATTCGGCTCAGCAGAGATGAAGCAGTACTACCTGCCGAAAATGTTTTCAGGATCCTGGCAGGGTACAATGGCGCTTACGGAACCGGAAGCGGGTAGTTCACTCGGGGATCTGAAGACAAAGGCTGCGCGTACAGATTCAGGTTACTTCCTTGTGAAGGGCCAGAAGATATTCATATCAGCCGGAACGCATAACGCCGTTGATAATGTTATACACCTCATGCTTGCAAGAATTGAGGGTGCGCCATCCGGGGTGAAGGGCATTTCGCTCTTTGTTGTCCCGAAACTGCGCGGCGACGGCAAGGGCGGCCTGGAGGCTAACGATATTATTTGTGCGGGGATTGAGCATAAGCTGGGATACAGGGGCTCCCCGATCACACAGCTTTCAATGGGCGAGGCGGGTGACTGCCGCGCATGGCTCGTGGGAGAAGAGAATACCGGGCTTGCATACATGTTCCGAATGATGAACGAGGAGCGGATCAATGTTGGAATCGGCGCAACCGGTATTGCCTCTGCCGCGTATTATGATTCACTTAAATACGCTTCGGAGAGGCCGCAGGGGCGCCCCCTTAACAGTAAGAATGCCGCGGAAGGGCAGTGCGCAATTATAAGTCACCCTGACGTAAAGCGCATGCTTTTATTTCAGCGCGCGGTAACAGAGGGTGCGCTCTCCCTTGCGCTGCAGGTGGGGAAGTATATTGACCTTAAAAATATCTCGTCAGCAGACGATGTTGAAAAGTATGAACTCCTTCTTGATTTCCTGACGCCCATAGCAAAGACATACCCGTCCGAGGCTGGGATTCTTTCTACGAGCGCGGGACTGCAGGTGCTGGGCGGTTACGGGTACTGTGAGGATTTTAACCTTGAACTCTTCTACCGCGACGCGCGCATACATCCCATACATGAAGGCACAACCGGTATCCAGGGGATGGATATTCTCGGAAGGAAAGTGACGATGAAGAAGGGGAGAGCTCTGGAGCTTTTCCTTGAGGAAGTTGATGATGCTGTTGATAAGGCATCGGCATACGGTGACCTGAAAAAATACTCAGTGATGCTTGAGCATAAGGCTGCACTGTTTAAAAAAACCACGGAAAAACTGCTCAGCCATGCTACAGCGGCAGGGCCCGAGGCGTTCCTTGCTGACGCGACAATCTATCTTGAATTTGCAGGTATTATCACAATCGCGTGGCAGTGGCTGCTCCAGGGGATTGCTGCTTCTGAAGGCCTGTTAAAAACTGATGATCCCGTTCTTGTGGAATATTACAGGTCGAAGATCCATACAATGAGGTTCTTCTACAAGTATGAACTGGCAAAGGCTGAAACACTTTCGGCGATACTCCATGACAGCGATGTACTTACTGCAGGAGTCGAAATCAGCGTGTTTTATGACTGAGCGGAGACGCTCAGTCGCAGGGTACTGAAAGGTCGCGCATAACCATCTGGCAGGTGTGCCTTGACTTCTCTTCAAGGAGAATCTCCTTGCCCGAACTCACCCGGTCGATTGTCTCCTGGTCGTAATGCCTTATGGTTACAAGCTCCAGGCCCGTGTTGTACTTCACATCATAGTCTTTTTTAAGGGCTTTTATAAGTTCAGGTATTTTCCTTTCGTCCCAGTCCACGCTCATGGAAAAGCTGAGCGCCGTGTTTTCCATCACATTAATACTCACCCGGAACCTGGAGAGTTCATAAAAAATATCACCAAGGTTCTGCTCTGCAATAAATGAAAAGTCCTTTGTCGATACTGTTATGAGGGACTGATTCATCTTGAATATAAACAAAGGCACTGCAAGTCCCGTAGGTTCATTCTGTATCACCGTGCCCTTCTCTTCAGGGCTTATGAAGGATTTTACCCAGAGGGGAATTTTTTTATTCTGCAGCGGTTTAATTGTTTTGGGATGTATTACACTCGCCCCGTAGTATGCCATCTCAATGGCATCGTGGTATGACATGTGGTCAATCTTTACGGTATTGTCAAAGTACTTCGGATCAGCATTCAGAACGCCCGGAACATCCTTCCAGATTGTGACCTGTTCCGCGCCCAGGCACCAGGCCAGTATCGCTGCGGAATAATCGGATCCCTCCCTGCCGAGGGTTACCGGGATATTTTCAGCGGTCGCGCCAATGAAACCCTGGGTCAGGTATACGCGGTTCTTGTTGAAATCCATTGCCGAACATACAAGTTCCCCTGTTTTCTCCCAGTCTATCCGCGCGTCGCGGTATGTATTGTCAGTGCGGATTATACTTCTGGCATCGATCCAGGTGCTGTTGATCCCGGACTCGTTCAAGTATGCTGTAACAATCTGAGATGATATAATCTCACCAAGCGAGACTATCTGGTCATATTCATAGTCGTAATTGTCCGAAGGCTTATATGACAGCTGTTCTTCGATGCTGCTGAATGTATCTTCAATTTCAGTGTATATTCCATGCCCTTTTTTCGGGAAAAGTTTTTCAATAATGCCCATGTGGTATTCTTTAATAACGCTGACCTGTTCAGCGGTTGTACCTGTCTCATAGTAATAGGCATGAAGCAGCTTTTCCAGGGCATTTGTAGTCTTTCCCATTGCAGAGACAACAACTGCAATTTTTTTATCTTTATAGAGGTTTAGCACCCTTGCTACATTTTTTACAGCATCGGCATCCTTAACTGAGGCGCCGCCGAATTTGAATACTTTTATCATTATACTTCCCCCTGGTTACTTCGGGGTGTTATGACGAGTATGGATTCAAGCCTTGTAATTCCGTCAGTTACACCGGTGGATACGTCTTTAAGGCTCGACGACATAGCTGCAAGTTCGGAATAGAAACTGTTTATTTTTTTCATCATCTCCTGGTATGTGGCGATTTCATCCCTGTTTTTTTCAGTCAGGTCATTGATCATTCCCGTGTAGTTCACTGTCCGTTCAAAAAAGTTCATCAGGTCTTTGAAATTACTTCCAAGTGTCTGAATCATCCCCGAAAGGCTTTCCAGGAATTTACGGTTCTGCCCCATTATCCTGATTATATCCTTTAGTATAATTGAAGTCTCGGTTATCTGGTCCGATGCCTCAATGATCCGCATAACAGACATTCGTATAATATCGCTGATTTCCTTTGCCGAGGACATGCTGTCGTCCGCCAGCTTGGATATCTCGTCGGCAACAACTGAAAATCCCCTGCCATGATCGCCTGCACGGGCTGATTCTATTGATGCATTAAGCGCAAGAAGGGCAGTCATGTCGGCTATATCATTGATGGTTTTTGATATCTCGGCAATACGGGAGGTTTTGTCCTTAAGCGCCATGATCGTGGTTGATGAATTTTCAAGCCTGGAGCTGCATCGCGCTGCAAGGTCATCCGTATGTGCTGCGTCACGGCGTACAGAGTCGCTCGAATCGACAGTTTCCCTGAACTCGTTCTCCAGGGTCGTTATAAGGATTTTTCCTTTTTCATTGAATTCATTCTGCTCGGCTGTACTGCTGTTGATTCTTCCGAATGATTCGAGAATCCCCGCGGATGATGTCATTGTCTTTTCAACTATTGGCAACTGCTCTACTACTGATAAGTCTATCTTGGAAGAGAACTTATTCAGCAGAGTGGTGCTCTCTGTGACATTTTCAATAAGGTGCTTGGCCTCGGAAATTATCTCGCCCATCCTGTCTTTTTCACGTGCGGTATCTTTTCTGTTCTTTTCAAGCTCACTGGATTTTTTCCAGTTCGAATGCCTCAGCCTGTCGAGTACATAAACAAACACAAGGCTGAATATCACCACCATGATCATGTCGTTAAGGGTATATTTCTGCTTTTCAGTGACAAAGCTGAGACCGTTCTGCAGTCCAAGTATAAAGAATATTGCAATTGAAAATACAGCCATTGCCCAGAGAAGATATTTATAAATTGGAGCAACAATAATAAGTATTATTACAAAGAAATAGCCCGCAACGTAAACAGGGTCACCCCCGGTCAGGCCTGTAATAATACCTGTAGCAATCTCGAGGTAGAATCCAAGTGCTGACAGCAGGAACATACTCCATTTTTTAAAGTATGGTATGAATTGAAGTGTAAAAATCAACGCGGAAAAGATTGTAAGGCCATACCGGGCATAAACAATCAGGTGCTTGTCAGGGTAGATGATGCTGTCAGTCCTGATATAGCTGATCCATGCAAAGATGCATATTAACGATGCGGGGAAAACGATAAGGTTGGACTGGTAATTCAGCTCACCTGAATATGTTTCGGGAAATCTGTCTCTTTCCCAGAATAAAAGCTTCTTCAGGTTTTTCATTTTAGCCTTCCATTTTTAATGAATGCCGGACACGTCCAGTTTTATGATTGTAAAAAAACAGACCTTAGAAATCAATAAAAAAAATGTCCTGTTAATTCTGAGATTGGAGCGGGTGATTTCCTGCAGGTAAAGTTTCAGATACGGATTATCGATGCCGAAAATATAGTATGGCAGACAAAGGGGTGCGGTTTATGCTGAGGAATTTTTTTTTAATGGCGGTGTTTTTTCTCATCTCTGTCTCTATAGTCCCGGCAGATAATAAGTATTCAGAAGAACACAAAGATAGAGTAAAGAAGCAGCATGAATCTGATTTAAAAAACCGCAGTGAAATTTTGAAAAAAATGAATGCATTCATTTCTGAGAGTAATAAGGCAGTATTTGGAGCAGGCCTTGAATTGAAGATTCCTGTCAAATCAGAATTTGTAACTGATATAAAGGATACAGATGAAATTCACACCGGCGGGGTGATTGTTCCCGAAATTTACGGGTACGTAAACTCAGGAACACTGAATATGCGCTCCGGGGACAGTTCTTCTTCAACGATTACCGGAAAACTTAAATTCAGGGACAGGATCGAGATTATATATCAGTCGGATAAAACTGAAACAATCAATAACATGCAGGCGCCGTGGCTGCTGGTGCGCAGGAGTAATGGTGATGAAGGCTGGGTTTTCGGTGCATATGTTTCCGACGGTATCCCCTCGGAACCTGATAAAGAGTCGGGTAGGACTGAATGGAGCATGATAATACCTGCCTCGGGTAAAATATCAAGCAGGTTCGGGAAACGCGTAGACCCGGTGACAAAACGCAGGCAGACATTTCATAAAGGGATCGACATAGCTGCCCCTGCAGGTACACCGGTGTATGCGGCAGAGGACGGCGTAGTCTCAAGCGCGGAATTTGTTAAAAACGGCTACGGAAAACTGATAATTTTAAAGCACGCGGATAACATCGCCACATATTACGGACACCTGTCAGAAATATGTGTAATCAGCGGTATCCATATTCAAAAGGGTGATCTCATAGGCAGGGTAGGCAGTACAGGCAAATCAACAGGTCCCCACCTGCACTTTGAAGTGAGGCGCGGCGACCAGGCCCTGGACCCTGATAGTTTCATACGATAGAACGATACAAAAATCGCGCAGAATTATAAGCATTTCTGTGCGTAAAAATACTTTAAAAGTGCTTGATAAAAAATTGCAAAACCGTAAAATTGCGGTTGTTTATAATTAATGCAGGTTAAACCATGCAACATGGCCTTAACAATCTGAGAAATTTTAATTTTGACAAATAAAGGAGAGTCTACATGTCACGCTATTACAAAGTAACTGCCCTGGCAATATCTATGTTTTTATCGGTGATGCTTCTTCTTTCATGCGCGCCTAAAAGCGTTTCAGGCAGGACTGCAATAATTAGTTTCATAGGTTCAGTAGAAATAACAAGGGGTACTGAGGCGGCCAGGACGGTAGTGCTTGGTGAGGAGCTGAAGCAGGGTGATATAATAAAAACCGGTCCCGCATCGTTCATGGTGTTTAATATTGGTGAAACCGCAACAGCACGTATTCAGCCCGATTCGTTTGTTACATTGTCAAACATTGCTGATAAGGCAAACATCGACATAAGTTTAATGAAGGGAGGGGTTCTCAACAAGGTAAATAAGCTGGCTAAAGGCAGCAGCTATAAAATAAGTACGCCGACGGTTGTTGCATCAGTACGTGGAACCGTATTCAGTACATACTTTGAAGAGGGCACAAACACGGTTGCAGTTAAAAACGGTAATGTTGAAGTTGCAATGAAGGATAATAAAGAATCAGTATCTCTGAAGGACGGCAATACGGCCGTGATCAGGGACGGAATTATTGAGAGGCCGATTGACGAGGTAGAGAACATAGTACTGGAAAACATGTCTGTTCTTCCTGCTGAGATAAATATTGAAGACAAGGCGCAATCAGAACAGCTGAATCAGCAGATAATTGAAAAAGACAAAGAGATAAACAAACAGCTTGAAGGCAAGGCTATTCCGAAAACACTTGCCGAGATCAAGGAAAAGTATGAAAGAATAGACGAGGTCCTTCTCTACAGCGGAAAGATTATACGCGGTGTTATTGTCGAGAGGGGATCCTATTATAGAATTCTTACAACCTCCGGTTATGTAAACATTCCTGCAAAACAGGTGCGCAATACAAAAGTGCTGAGATAACTGTTTTCCGCTGCAAATATTCAATCCCCCCTGAAAAAAAGATTTCCGGGGGATTGATCTTTCATAAGCTATCCGGGGCATATCAATTCAAAAAACGGGTTGAAATATAATGCCTGTTGAACATTATGGATATTGAGCTGATTACTGAAAATTTAATCGTCATGATAAGCCTTTAATATCCTTCCGATAAGCAGATTCTGTAATAGCCCATTTATTTATCCCGGTACACGCTGCCGGGTGCACCATATGTTTATTTGAAGGAGAAATGATGAGACCTAATCCGTATAATGCAGAAAAGAGACGAAAAGAGCTTGAGAAGAAGAAAAAGAAAGAGGAAAAAAAGCTGAAGAAAGCTATGGGTAAGGATAACGATGAGCTTGACGAAAATGAAGAATCCGGTGAAGAATCCGGTGAAAACAATGAATCGGCTGAATAATCTGCACCCCCTGTTTCAAATGAATTATATCCTCGAATGAAACTGACAGAGATGATTTTTTAACGCTTTATGCCAGGCGTCCGGCCAGGCTTCAGCGGCCCGTATTGTTTAATAATCCGGTATAACTTAAAGATTATATTTTATTGCAGAGGCCTCTGTCTGCTTTCCTGTTGACATATCGCAGTCCTGAAAATATTTTATCATAAATGATCCCGGCAGGTGTTGGATGTACAAACAGGTTGTAATACGAAAAGGGAAGGAAAGGGCCCTGATTAACAGGCATCCCTGGATTTTTTTTAAATCTCTGGCATGGCTGCCGGAGTATGATAATGGCGAAATAGTAGAGGTGGTTTCATCATCCGGTGAAATTCTGGGCTATGGATTTTTTTCTCCCGCAAGCCGTATTGTGTGCAGGATGTTCGATTTTACAGGCCTGAAGTACGATATTCTTACTTCTGAATATTTCAGGGGAAAAATTTTCAGGGCGCGTGAACTCCGCAGGCGATTTATTGATGAAACTGCAACTGACTGTTACCGGCTGGTCAATGCGGAAGGGGACTATTTCCCCGGGCTCGTCATTGATGTCTACGGCAGTACCGCTGTTATACAGCTTCTCATTAAGGGAGCTGAGAGGCTGCTCGATGTCATAGTCGCCTCACTTGAAGAGATGGGATTTGTTAATATATGCCTCAAAAATCCGGGGCTACACCAGGCCGAGGATGTAAGCGTCAGGTTCGCGTGGATAAAGGGCGGCGCGGAGTCCGGACTGACAGTAAAGGAGAATAACCTGAAGTTTATCGCAGACCCTGAGGCAGGACAGAAAACAGGATTTTTCCTGGATCAGCGCGAGAACAGGCTCATGGTAAAGGAGATGGCAAAGGGGAGGAATGTGCTCAACGCTTTCAGCTACACCGGAGGTTTCAGCGTATACGCGCTGTCAGGCGGAGCTTTACAGGTGCATAGTGTTGATATATCGGCCCCGGCCCTTTCCCTGCTTGACGAGAATATACGCATTAATTCCGTTGACCAGGCAGCTCACAGCTCCTTCTGCAGGGACTGTTTTGATTTCCTGCGGACAATGCGGGATGATTTTTATGATCTCATTGTTCTGGACCCGCCGGCGTTTGTAAAATCCGCGATGAGCCTTGAAAAGGGGGCAAGGGGATACAAGGATATAAATCTCCAGGCCATGAAAAGAATAAAGGGCGATTCGCTTATCTTCACTTTTTCCTGTTCACAGCATGTTTCAACTGAACTGTTCAGGAAGATCGTTTTTTCTGCTGCCGCGGATTCCGGTCGCAGGGTGAGAGTGATTCGGCAGCTCCAGGGATCATGCGATCACCCGGTTGATATTTACCATCCTGAAGGTGAGTACCTGAAGGGACTGCTGCTTTATGTTGAGTAGGATCAGTCCACCTCTGTTTCGAAGAGGGCAAGGTTCAGGTTGTTGTAGTGTTCCATCAGCCCGGGAGTTTCACCCATCTGCCTGTACCCGGTCAGCTTGAATCCTGCACGTATATAATAGTCTATCAGGTGCTTGTTGCTTCCCCATGTGTCAATGCGGATGTATTTCCTTCCGAGAAGTTTTGCCTTGACGCGCGCCCATTCAAAAACAAAACGCGTCAGTCCCAGGCCGCGGAATTCAGGAGCGGTTACACCCCGGTGTATATAAATGGCGTCATCCCTGTCCCTGTCGCCCCAGATTGCACGGTCATTCATTGATATTGAAAAGCAGCAGAGGATCCTGTCGCCCGAGGTAAGCTTGAAGTTAAGTCCCTGGTCCATCTCTTTAAATATAAGGCCTTCAGGAAAATCAGGCCAGACCGGGTAGCCGCCCTCCTGCTGGAATTTTATGGCCCTGTTCCACAACCTGCGCAGAATTTCCATGTCGGAGGGAGTTGTTCTTCTTATTTCCATAAATTCGTCTGATGACTGTTATGCGTAAAAAGTTCCTGATTCTTTAAACAATATTAAATGGAATCCATTTTTATTTTGATGGATTCTGATATGGCCTGGATAAGAGGGTAGTCCTTTGTATTGTCAACAAAGAGAAAAACTGCAATATTTCCCTTTTCGAGAACAATCGATCTGTCTGAGTTGTATCCCGTGTATTCGTTAAGTTTGATCATCTCTTCTTTGGCTGATTTTTCATCATTGAACATGAAGATGTAGCATACGATGTCATCACCGTATGGATTTGCATTTGCGGCAAGTATAGTCATGTGTATGGATGAAATTTTTGTATATTCTGCACCGGGATATATGCGGTGTGCAAGTTTCTTTTTTGCTCCAGGGTCAAGCATCCATGGATTGGATTTAAGAAGTCCGGATGCAAAATCAGGAATGATCCCGTACCGGTATCCTTCAGGAATGTCACTATCGGAAAGCCTGATGGTCTCCACTGCCTGTATGCCCGACACGGCTGACAAACTGTTCATATAAAAAACTGCCGCAAAGAGTATTATGAATAAAGTTAATAATCTTTTTTTCATGGTTAACCCCGATACTATTTCACAATTGTGAATAAAATATACTACTCTGTTTATATTATCGGTCAGCCGCAGATTTTTATTAGATTTTTTTGTGAGACATAATATTTTTTCATTGACTTAAAGTGCGATTTCATACAAACTCATGAAAAGTTGATAATGATTACTACAGGTCTTACCTACATATACATTCAACGTCGTTTCCGGATTAAAGCAGCACTATTGCTGCACGTTACAACATGAGCTTTATTATTAGTATAGCAGGAAAACAAATATGGAAATATCATACATCAGGAAAAGGGATGGTCGAGTTGTTCCCTTTGATGCAGGAAAAATCACCAATGCTATCTTTAAATCAGCTCAGGCTGTTGGCGGTACAAGCAAGGAGATGGCCCAGACTGCTGCAGCTTCGGTTATTGATATTCTGAATATTGTATATAAAGACGGAAGGATCCCCACTGTTGAGAATGTTCAGGACCTTGTCGAGAAGATGCTCATTGAAAGAGGGCATGCCAAGGTTGCTAAAGCATTTATTATTTACAGGGAGCAGCACAGGCGGCTCAGGGAGAGCAAGGACCTTCTTAACGAAGGCCTTGAGCTAATAGATAATTACCTCGACAGGTCTGACTGGAGGGTAAACGAGAACAGCAACATGAGCTACTCGCTCCAGGGGCTTAACAATCATATATCCACGTCGATCACAGCAAAGTACTGGCTTGAAAGAATATATCCCCCCGAGATCCGCGAGAAACACGTTAATGGAGATTTCCACATTCATGACCTTGGACTGCTCTCTGCATACTGTGTGGGCTGGGATCTTCACGACCTGCTGATAAAGGGATTCTGCGGCGTTCCCGGAAAGGTCGAGAGCAAACCTGCAAAACATTTCAGGAGCGCGCTGGGGCAGATAGTAAATTTTTTCTACACCCTGCAGGGTGAATCCGCGGGCGCCCAGGCATTCGCAAATTTCGATACATACCTTGCGCCCTTTATATATTATGACAGGCTTGACTATGATGGCGTCAAACAGTCGCTGCAGGAATTTGTATTCAACATGAACATTCCGACACGTGTGGGATTCCAGACCCCATTCACAAATGTGACCCTTGACCTTGTACCTCCGTCAACCGTCGCATCTGACTATGTTGTGATCGGCGGCGAACTCATGGACAGGACATACGGCGATTTCCAGAAGGAGATGGACATTTTTAACTCCGCCTTTGCCGAGTGCCTCACCGAGGGAGACGCGAAGAACAGGATTTTTACATTTCCCATACCCACATATAATATATCAAAGGACTTCGAGTGGGATAATCCCAAGCTTGACAAGGTTTGGGAGATGACTGCCAAATACGGCATCCCGTACTTCGCGAATTTCATAAATTCCGACATGGATCCTGAAGACGCAAGGTCCATGTGCTGCCGTCTCCGGCTTGATAACCGTGAACTTAGAAAACGGGGCGGCGGACTCTTTGGCGCGAACCCGCTTACAGGCAGTATAGGTGTTGTAACAGTAAACCTGCCGCGCCTGGGTTACCTGTGCGAAACAGAGGAACAGTTCTTCGCGGAACTTGAAAAGCTCATGGTGCTTGCAAAAAATTCCCTGGAGATAAAACGCAAGGCGCTTGAAAATTTTACTGTAAGCGACCTGTATCCTTACACAAAATTTTATCTTTCCGGCGTATTTGAGCGCGACAAGAAATACTGGGGCAACCATTTTTCGACCATAGGACTTGTGGGAATGAACGAGGCGTGTGTAAACTTTCTGAACGCAGATATTTCTACAATTGAAGGGAAGACTTTTGCAATAAAGGTTCTGGACTTTATGCGCGACAGGATCATGAAATACCAGGAGGAGACCGGTCACTTCTATAACCTTGAAGCGACCCCTGCCGAGGGTGTGACATACAGGTTTGCCAGGTCTGACAAAAATCTCTACCCTGATATAAAGACAGCGGGAAAGAACGAGCCCTACTACACAAACTCGGTTCACCTCCCTGTGACATATACCGATGACCTTTTCGAGGTCCTTGACCACCAGGATGACCTGCAGACAAAATTTACAGGCGGCACAGTAGTGCACCTTTTCCTGGGAGAAAAGATCGATGATATCGAAGTTGTTAAATCACTTGTGCGACGGATAGCGGAAAGTTACGCTTTACCATATTTTACACTAACCCCCACGTTCAGTATCTGCCCGATTCACGGTTATTTGACCGGCGAGCATAAATACTGTCCCTACGACCATAGCCCGGAAGAACTATTGAAATACGGGATAGAGGTCGATATATAAAACAGATATTTTTAACTTTTTAACAGGAGACATAATATGGAAAAGAAGGAGTTAAAAGTCCAGGCTGAAATCTATTCACGCGTTGCGGGATATTTCAGGCCGGTCAACCAGTGGAATAAAGGGAAACAGGAGGAGTTTTCCCAGAGGCTTGAGTACAAAATCGACACAGTAATTAATGAATTAAACTATACCTTCAATGAATATAAGAGGGCTGTCTAAGACCTCCCTCGTCGATTATCCCGGCAGGATTTCATCTGTAATATTCACCGGGGGCTGCAACATGAGGTGCCCGTTCTGCCACAACCCGGAACTGGCCCTGGGGAGCAGCAGCCTGGAACAGATGAAGGAAGATGAAATCTTTGCATTTCTTGATAAAAGAAAGGGGCTGATCGACGGGGTTACCATCACCGGCGGCGAGCCGGCTCTTCAGAATGACCTTGCAGACTTTATCGGAAGAATTAAAGATAAAGGATTCCTTGTAAAACTGGACACCAACGGGCTTCTGCCTGAAGTTGTTTCGGGTATTATTTCTGCGCGACTTGCCGATTATGTTGCAGTGGACATCAAGTCATCACCTGAAAAATACCGGAAGGCTACAGGCGTCAATGCGGATTGCACCAGGGTTAAGGAGACGCTGGACGTGCTCAGAGCCTCAGGCATAGAGTACGAGGTCAGGACTACGTGTGTTCCGGGATTCGTGGATGCCGATGATATCGTGAAGGCAGGCGAATTTTTCGGTCGCTTCAAGTCATGGTACCTGCAGCAGTTTGTCAACAGGAACCCGATGATTGATTCCTCTCTTAGTATCCTTTCACCTTATCCCGTTGAATATATGAAAAAGATGCAGGCTGCAGGATCCGCCTTCAGCGAAAAGTGCCTGCTGAGGGGGATATGAATAAACTGGCTGCACCGCTGCTTATAACTTTAGTTTTTTCCTTGTTCGCATTCGATTATGTACAATCCTCAAACCCGGTGATTTTTTCCGCAAAGGAGAAGTCTCTGCTGCGAGATAATAATATCATGACATTCGTTTACATGAAAGGGAAGGGTAATGCTGTATATAATGTTGCTGACACTGCAGGATTCCTCGGCATAAGCGCGCTGCCTTCAAGCTGGGACAGGTACGATGTGGTGATCGTTGAAAAGGCATACCTGAAAGTCAGGTCTACTGATTCATCGCGGCTGAAAATCTTCAATACGATTTCAGCCCGTTCCGGGCTTAAGGGAATGAAGTACTATTCGATAACCGGCGGTAATGTTGCAAAACTGGTACTTGAAAGTTTCAGTGTAAAGTCATGCACTGACAGGACGTTTCTGCCTGACCAGGTTGCAGCTGTAATCCCCGAAAAGTACCAGTCATCCTTTATTATTAAAGACAACAGGATGGGTACAATCTGCTTCAATTCATCAGTGGAATACAACAATGCCGTGTTTACTGAAACTGATGTTTCATGCGGAAAGGTGTCAAGGCTGGGGATGAGGGTGTTTAATGACGGAGGTTATCTTATCAGGCATTACATAGTACCTGATGATTCAGGGGAGGGTTATTTTTACTGTTCCGTGCAGATCATGAAGGTCGAGAGCAGTATCATGAAAAAACTTGACCTGCTTAATCCGGAAAATTTTGGAAACAGGGTCAGGGGGGAAACAGTACACTTCTTCAGCCGCATGGGATATGATATATCCGGAAAAATTACCGCGTTCAGGTGATCAGCCTCCCACGCTTGACATCGATTTTATCTCGCTGTGGATAGCCCTGCAGCCGCCGTTGTCAGCCGAACATTCCATTTTATGGCCCTCCCATTTCTCCTTCACTGCCCTTGAAATAATCTCCATTATCTCTTCATCGGCTGCACCGTTCCGTAAGGGACCCTTCAGGTCGTATTGCCTCTCTGAATGGAGGCAGGTCTTCAGGTGCCCGTCGGATGTTATGCGGAGCCTGTTGCATGAGGCGCAGAACTTGTGTGTCATCGGCGGAATGATCCCCAGCCTGATCCTGCTGCCGTTATAGATCATATCGTAACGCATTGCCACACCGTGATCCTCAGCGCTGACGGCCTTAAGATCGCCAAGACCTGACAGGAGTTCAACCAGCCTGTCCGATGGGATAAACTCGTTGAATGAATCCTCTTCTGTCACAGGCATCCTTTCGATGAATCTGAGTGTCGCATCCTTGTCCTGGAAATAGTCAAGAAAGTCTTTCAGCTCCTCGAGCGTATTTTTAAGGAGGACCGCGTTGACCTTTACGTCAAAGCAGTTGCAGGCCAGGACTTTTTCCAGGTTGGCCTTTACTGCTGCAAAGCTGTCACGCCCGGTGAGTTCCATGAATCTCTGCGGCGACAGTGTGTCCATGCTGATGTTTATCTTTGTTACCCCGTGCTTTTTCAGCTGGTCTATGTGTTCTCCGAGTATAACGCCGTTTGTTGTTATGCAGAGTTCAACTTCGGGGTGGAGCCTGTGAGTTTCGGAAATGATATTCTGAAAGTCTCTGCGTACAAGCGGCTCCCCGCCTGTGAACCTGACTTTTTTTACACCCATTTTAATCATGATGCTGATAAGCCGCACGAATTCCTCATTCATGAGGATCTCGTCATGTTTCATGAATTCAATCCCCTCCGGCGGCATGCAGTATCTGCATCTCAGGTTGCACTTGTCGGTGATTGAGACCCGGAGGTAATCGTGGTTGCGTAAAAACTTATCTTTGAGCATTGATTTGTTTCCATTTTTTTTTAATTTTAGCATCGGACTGGAGTCCACTGTCCGATATAAAGCAGTATAGGTTTTTTTTAAAAAGCATGTTGTCGGGGCTTAGCAGCAGCGCAGAACTGTACATTGTAAATGCCGCGCTGTTTTTTCCTTTCAGCTCGTATATAATTGCCAGGTTGTTTTCAACCGCGCCGTTTTTTTCAGTCTCTTTAAGTTCCATAAAAATTGTTTCGGCCTCAAAGAGGTTGCCGTTGATTGCTTCGGTACTTCCCGCTTCAAGTATTGCCGTGTGAATCCTGGTGCTGCCTTCAGTGCAGAAAAAACGCTGTGTCTCATAGCGGGTCAACCCGGAATATGCATTTTCATCCTCTCCGGGGCGTACTGTAAGTACCGGGTTGCAGCGCAGTTTAATATCATTTTTAACAATGATTGATCCTTTCGAAGCGCAGCCGTTCAGCAGGATTGATATAATTATGCTATATGGCAGGAGAAATTTTTTCACACGTGTTCTCCACAGCTTTTGCAACATCAAGTATCTTCTGTTCCATGAAATGGTTCCCCATAACCTGCAGGCCTACTGGAAGTCCTGAACTGTCCAGCCCTGCGGGTACAGATATGCCCGGGATACCTGCAAGGTTTGCAGATATGGTCAGGATGTCCGACATGTACATCTGCAGCGGGTCGCTGGACATCTGCCCGATTTTAAACGCCGTTGTTGTTGTAACAGGGGAGATTATCGCATCGACCCTGCTGAATGCCTCTTTGAAGTCGTTGATCAGCAGTGCCCGGCCTTTTAACGCCTTTACGTAGTAAGCGTCGTAATAACCTGAACTGAGCGAGAAGGTCCCTATAATTATCCTGCGCTTGACCTCTTTGCCGAAACCCTGGCTGCGCGATTTCAGGTAAAGGCTTGCCAGGTCTTTTGTGTCAGGAGACCTGTAGCCGTACTTTACGCCGTCATACCTTGCCAGGTTTGATGATGCCTCGGCAGTTGCAATAAGGTAGTATACCGGTATGGCATACTGCGTGTACTTGAGGTTTATGGGGATTATTTCTGCGCCGAGATTTTTCAGCGCTTCAATTTTATTTTCGATGATTGATTTTGTTTCATGGTCTATGGCGTTAAAGTATTCTGCAGGTACACCGAGTTTCATACCCTTTACGTTTCCGGTAAGGGCTGATGCGTTTATGTCCACATCACGTTTAATGGAGGTGGAGTCCTTTGCGTCATGGCCGGAGATTATTTCAAGAAGTGCCGCTGTGTCATCAACGCTGCGTCCGAATGTTCCGATCTGGTCAAGGGAAGATGCGTATGCCACAAGCCCGTAACGGGAAACACGTCCATAGGTAGGCTTGATTCCTGTTACGCCGCAGAATGATGCCGGCTGCCGTATGGATCCGCCGGTATCTG
>Ga0116171_10000263_pt1 | contig 55522 bp, 50 predicted proteins | sample AD_JPNHW2_MetaG_FD_89798 | JGI IMG/M metagenome (GOLD analysis project Ga0116171, IMG submission 89798) | Active sludge microbial communities of municipal wastewater-treating anaerobic digesters from Japan - AD_JPNHW2_MetaG | ecosystem: Engineered > Bioreactor > Anaerobic > Digestate | place... | reverse complement strand
CGTATACCGTTTCTTGATGTATTGAATCATTTAGCGCATAGTTCAGCAGTACTTGTTATGGGATCAACCGATCCGCATTATTCGCCCTCGAAAATATTTCAGGGGGTTTTTGCTCGTCGTCCCCTGGTTGCGATTCTTCATGAAAACAGCAGTGCCTGTACGCTTCTTCAGAAATCCCGGGCTGGCATATTGATTCGTTTTGGCGAACATAACCCGCTTCTTGCATGTACGGGAGCCATGAGCGACGCATTGCTTCAGGCGTTAACGGTTCCCTACGACGAACATGCTGTTGATTGGAGTGTTTTTTCCCGGTATTCCGCTGAAACCTGTACCAAGGAACTGGCAGCGGCGTTTGATACAATCATCGAACAAAAAGGGGTACTATAAATGCCCTATAAAATTGGTATTCTGGCAAGTCATCCGGTTCAATATTATGCGCCGTGGTACAGGATTTTAGCTCATCGCAAGGATGTTAATCTTACCGTTTATTATGCGTGTCAGGTTACCTCTGAAGCGCAGTCTGCGTCCGGCTTTGGCGTTCCTTTTGAATGGGATGTCCCGCTTTTGGAAGGATACGCATATCAATTCCTTGATAATCGCGCCAAGCATCCGGATGTTAACCGGTTTTTTGGTTGTCATACGCCTTCCATCGTGCGCATAATCCGCGATGAGAAGTTTGATGTTTTTATGGTGCATGGATGGAGTCTTTATAGCTATTGGCAGGCAATGCAGAGCTGTTGGGATACAAAAACGCCGCTTTTTGTGCGGGGTGATGCGCAACTTCTCACACAGCGGTCATATTTGAAGCGCTGTGTGAAATTCCCGTTTTTCCGTTGGTTCATCCCGAAATTTAACGCCTATCTTGTTGTTGGGAAACGTATTCAGCACTATTATCTGCATTACGGGGCAGATCGTACGAGAATGTTTTTTTCTCCGCATTCTGTTGATAATGATTATTTTTCATCTGCAACCTCCGCACTTGCTTCCAGCCGTCAACAGATACGGCGTCAATGGGGAATACCGGATAATGTTTGTCTTTTTCTTTTTGCAGGGAAGTTTATAGAGAAGAAAAGACCGTTTGATTTTATGAAAGCGTTTGAATTATTGTCCCGGAATATCCCGGTAGCCGGTTTAATGGTCGGCGATGGCCCGATGGCTCAGGCATTACGGGATTACGCCTCCCGGAAAAAGATTCCCATTTTTTTTAGCGGTTTTCTGAACCAGAGCCAAATGCCGCGGGCATACGCCGTTTCTGATGTTTTTGTTTTGCCTTCTGATGCGCGGGAGACGTGGGGGTTGGTCGTGAATGAAGCTTTTGCAAGCGGTTTACCGGCGATTGTCAGCCGGGAATCAGGTTGCTCGGAGGACCTTATTAAACCAGGGGTGACGGGCGAGGTTTTTGCGTGCGGCAGTATTAGACGCTTGTCAGAAAGTATGTTAAAATTAAGTTCTGATAAGGCGTTGCGTATATCTATGGGGCAGCGGGCGCGATCTCTTATTGAAGAGTATTCTTTTTCAAAAACGATTGACGGCTTTATGCGTGCCGTAGAGTCGCACAGCGCGCCGGCGATGAGGTCGGTTTGATGGTGAAGGAGTTGTGAATACATGAGTATTGATCGGCCATTTTTTTCCGTAATTTTACCCGTGTATAACGGCCAGGAATATGTGCGGGCTTCCGTTGAATCTGTCCTATCGCAAGAGTTTTCAGATTTTGAGTTTATTATTTGGGATGATGCCTCTTCTGATGCGTCGGTATCGATTATTTCCGAATATCGTGATGCCAGAATACGATTTTTCAGGAATGAACAGAATTGCTCCCTTTTTGCTACGTTGAATAAAGCGCTTCTTCAGGCCCGCGGTGCGTTTGTTAAACTTTGGTGCCAGGATGATGTTATGGAGACTTTTTGTTTGAAAGAGTTTGCGGAATTCTTCCATGCGCATCCGCATGTTCCCATGGTTTACTGTGATGTCCATGTGATCGGTCCCCGGGGGGATACGATCGCTCCCCTGAAAGACGATGCGACGCCGGAGATTATTGACCCGTGGCTTTCGACGCAGTTATTGTTTTATTATGGGAGCATTCCCGGTAATATTGCGAATGTCGCATTGTCCCGCAAAATTTTTGATGAAGTCGGGTTCTTTAACGAAAAACTCCTGTTATCCGGTGATTTTGAGAAATGGATACAGATAAGCGAAAAACACGCTCTCGGCAAAATTTCCAAGCCGCTTGTACGATTACGGTCTCATCGGAACCAGTTGAGCAAGGCTTTTCAGAGCGGGCTCATCTTTATGCAGGAAGAATATCTGTTATGCGAGATATTGCGCAAAAGGCTTGCCCCCGGATTAACCCGTTTTGCCTTGGAATATACGTGGAAGCAAAAATATGTTCAGCATATGCATTACCTGATCCGATGTTTTTTGCGCGGTGATTTTGCGACCGTTGCTTGTGTCTATCGTCATATACAAAGAGAAACCTCTTTTGTCCCGTTGTTATTGTGGTGGTTAATAAGCGCAAATGGACGATTATTTTCAGTTCAACCGAGGTTTGTGAACACGCCATGAATGCAAAGACGGAAATAATTCAGCTTTTGTTTATCTGGGCAGTTGTCTTATTCTTTCTTGTGAAAGATTGTTTGAAAGAAAGAGGCGCACGAAGCGGGCTTACGTTGTTGGTTATTATGAACTACAGCCTGAATTATTTTTTTGGAGCATTGGCGTATTTGTCTCCGAATTACCCCTCGGGAGCTGAGGAGATAGTTATTAAAGGTTTGCGAGTGGCAGTGCTTGCTTTCGTTTCGTTTTTTGTCGGGGGTAAGATCTTGATAAAACTGTTTTCATCGTTTGTTATTACGGTTAAAGAAGAACCAGTAGTTGTAAACAGGGATTTGAAGCGTGAAAGAAACCTGGTGTATTCGTATTTAGGTGTCGGTTTTTTAATTTCTTTTTTCCTGAAACCTTTTTTTGCCACTGTATCTACAGTTTCTACGTTGATGTCTTTTGGAATGAATCTTATCGTTGTCGGTACTTGTCTGGGGGTTTGGCAGGCATTTTGCGAGAACAAACATACGTTATTAAAAAGATGGTACCTGTTTGTCTGTTCGTTTCCTGTTTTAAGTATTATTTTTATGGGATTCTTAGGCATTGGAGTTGGGATGTTTCTCAGTGTTAACGCTTTTCTCTTCCGTTTCTTCAAGCTTAAATTGAGCACAGCTGTCGCCATACTTTTGATTTCGTATGGTGCACTGAGTTTTTATCAAACATATATGATGGAGCGGGATAATATCCGGCTTGTTGTTTGGGGAGAATCTTCGGTTGTTAATAAAGTAAAGGTGTTTCAGACATCATTCAGTAAGGTCGAGTTTTTTGATCCGCTGAATACGGATCATTTGATGAGAATTACGGGACGTATTGACGCCAATTATATGGCAGGTCTTGTTGTAAATTATATGGAATCGGGGTATATCGGTCACGCGGGGTTTGAGTCCATCACGACGGGTTTAGCGTCGCTGGTTCCCCGCTTTTTGTGGCCGAATAAACCGATTTTTGCCGGCGGGTCGGGATTAGCCTCGAAATATACCGGCTTAACATTTTCTGAGGATACCAGCGTCGGATTAGGTTTCCCTTCCCAGTTATTCGTCGCGTTTGATTATTTTGGCGTCGTTGTAGGATTTTGTTTCTTTGGCTTTTTAGTTGTGTGGGTTGATATTATGGCCGGTTACTATGTTGGTCGCACGAATTATCGGAAATTCTTACAGTGGTTTCTCCCCGGTTTGGTTATGATAAGTGTTGATACATTTACGGATTTATTCTCAGGAACAACAGCCGCCGTAATTTTTGCCTATATCGTATCAAAAATAATATGAAAATCCTTTGCGTTATCCCTACCTATTGGCCGGCATTTCAATTCGGGGGTCCGATTTTCTCCGTGCATGCGTTGAATAAAGCATTGGCTGAAAAAGGTGTCTCCGTTACTGTTTTTACGACCGATGCCGGATTAGAGAAACATGTTTCATCCCGGGGAACGGATATCGATACCGTACGGGTGCATTATTTCAGCACATCTCCGTTTTTTGGTTTCTTGTCCCCCACGGGCTGGGGTTTTTCTCCGGGATTGTTTGCGCAGCTGAAACGATCGATCAGGGATTTTGATCTTGTCTATATCGTATCGGTTTGGAATTTTTCTGTTGCAGCTGCGGGGTATTTCTGCAGGGCCAATACAATCCCGTATATCCTTTCTCCCCGGGGACTTTTGTATTCGTATGCATTAGAAAAGAAAACCTGGAAAAAATGGCCCTATTACCGGCTTATTTCAAGACGTGATATCCAAGGAGCCGCTTGTATTCATTATACAAGCTTTGATGAGCTGGCGTGCCATACTTCTTTAGGGCTTACGAATCCTTTTGCGGTTGTTCCTAATGGCATTCCATTGGAAGAGTATGACGAACCGGTTGACCGGCAGGCTTTTTTTCAGCGGTTTCCGTATTTGCAGGGTAAGCGGATTGTGCTTTTTTTAGGGAGGATTACCTGGAAAAAAGGGCTAGACATTTTGATTGATGCATTTGCTCGATTCCACACGGCATACCCGGATGCTGTTTTAGTCCTTGCAGGCAATGATGAGGCGGGATTCTCGGCACTGATTAAAAAACGGATTCAGTTAAATCATATCGGCGAACAGGTTTTTTTTACGGGTATGTTGCTTGGTCAGGCAAAACGCCAGGCTTTTGCCGTATGCGACGTTTTTGTCCTGCCGTCTTATTCTGAAAATTTTGGTCTCAGTGTTATTGAAGCGATGGCTGCAGGAGCGCCGGTGGTTATTTCTGATCAGGTTGCGCTTGCGCGGGAAGCGGCAGAATTAAAGGCGGCACTCGTGGTCGAAGCAACAGCAGAGAGCCTTTATACCGGCCTTGTGGCTGTATTCAAGGATCCGGATGAAACGCGCCAGCGTGTTAAACGGGCGCACCAATTTGTACGGGAAAAATATGATATTCATACAATTGCTGATCAGATGATAGCGCTTTTTGAAAGGGTAGAGAAACGATGAAATTACCAATTGCTATAATAATCATGACCAGGAATGAGGAAAAGAATATTGAATCCTGTTTGCGGAGTGTCCAGGGGTTTGCCGACGAAGTTTTTGTGATCGATTCGCATTCGACTGATCGAACCGTTGAATTGGCGCGTTCGTTCGGGGCTGTCGTGTTTGAAAATGAGTGGGTCAATTATGCCACGCAATTTAACTGGGCTTTGTCGCATGTGCCTATCCGTTCATCCTGGGTCATGCGCCTTGATGCCGATGAGCATCTTACTCCTGAACTGCGTCAGGAGTTGGTAGATGTGCTCCCGCGTTTAGATAATGATGTGACCGGTATCTCTATCAAAAGGCGCGTGTATTTTATGCATCGATGGATAAAACACGGCGGATATTATCCGATATGGCTTTTACGAATTTGGAAGAGAGGATGCGGCCATTGTGAAGTCCGTTGGATGGATGAGCATATCGACCTTACCTGCGGGAGATCGATATCATTGAAACACGATATTGTTGAGGAGAATGCAAAGAACCTTCATTGGTGGATCGGTAAACATAACGATTATGCGACGCGCGAAGTGATCGATCTTTTAAATCCCCGGTATCATTTTTTTGATTATGCAGCGATACCCGGTTCTTTATATGGGACGCAACATCAGCGAATACGGTGGTTTAAAGAACATGTCTATATCCACCTTCCTCTTTTTGTCCGGCCGGCATTTTATTTCATGTATCGGTATTTTATCCGGCTGGGATTTCTTGACGGCACTGAGGGGCTTATGTGGCATTTTTTACAGGGATTTTGGTATCGTTTCCTTGTTGACGCCAAAATATTTGAAATATACAGAAAAGCGGGATATGGCAGGGAACGTATCCGGCAGTTTCTTCGCGATGAATATCATATTACAATCTAATGACAAAACGTACAGTCATTCTCGGTATTAACGCGTATCATCCTGATTCTTCAGCGGCGCTTATTATTGACGGAAACCTCGTTGCTGCCGTGGAAGAAGAGCGTTTTAATCGTATCAAGCATTGGGCGGGTTTTCCGCAGAATTCCATCGCGTATTGTTTGCACGAGGCAGGAATTGGGATTTCCGAAGTGGATCATATTGCGCTTAATCGCGATCCAGGCGCCAATTTTTACAAAAAAGCGTTTTATGTCCTTGTCTCGAGGCCTCCGGTTTCATTGGTCGCAAACCGTTTAAAGAATATTGTACGTCTCCAGGGGATTCGAAAGCGTATGGAAGGCATTGGTGCGGGTTCTTCGCACATGCGCGCGCGTGTTTGGGCTGTTGAACATCACCGGGCGCACTTGGCAAGTTCGTTCTTTGTTTCCGGCTTTCAGGATGCAACCCTTGTTTCTCTCGACGGCTTTGGGGATTTTACCAGCTGCATGGTTGCTCTCGGCCAGGGGACTCGGATTAACCCTTTGTACGAGATTAATTATCCGCATTCCCTCGGTATTTTTTATACCGCAGTAACACAGTTCCTGGGTTTTACCAAGTTTGGTGATGAATATAAGGTTATGGGGTTGGCCGCGTACGGAAAGCCGTCGTATGCCGATGGTATGCGTTTAATTGTGCGCAAAACCGCGAAAGGGACATTGTGTCTTGATCCGGCATATTTTTCTTTTTTAAGAAATAAGAATACCATGCTTTGGGATAATACCGCTCCTGTTTTACAAACGCTTTTTTCGGATAAATTCAAGGATATTCTTGGAAAACCTCGTCGCTCCGATGAAGAAATAACAAACCGCCATTTCGATATTGCCGCTTCTTTACAGTTTGTTTTTGAGGACGTTTTTTTTCATATCCTGAATCACGCGTATTCCCGGACCAAGAACCCGAATCTTTGTTTAGCCGGCGGATGCGCTTTGAATAGTTTGGCAAACGGAAAAATATTTGACCATACCCCGTTTCGCCAGATATATATCCAGCCGAATGCTTCTGATGGCGGTGGCAGCCTTGGCGCAGCCTTTTTTGTCTGGCATCAGTCTCTTGGTAAAACGCGTTCTTTTGTGATGAAACACGCGTATTGGGGGCCTGGTTTTGATGAGCGGGCCGTCCACGAGGTGCTTGATAATGCGAGTCAGGTTTTAAAAGAAAGATCATGCGTAATTGAATGCGCGCATAATTCCGAAGAACTTTGTCAAAAAGTGGCGAGGGCCATTGCTGACGGGAATATCGTCGGCTGGTTTCAGGGAAGAATGGAGTGGGGGCCGCGTGCGCTCGGGAACCGGAGTATCCTTGTTGACCCTCGCCGAAAAGAAATGCAGGAGGTTTTAAATAGCCGCATTAAACGCCGGGAATGGTTCCGGCCGTTTGCTCCGTCGATCCTCTTGGAGCGCACCGGGGAATATTTTGAAAAAGACTATCCGGATCCTTTTATGCTCAAAGTGTATATGATTCGGGAAGAAAAACGTGATAGTATTCCTGCTGTTACGCATGTGGATGGCACGGGGAGGCTTCAGACGGTATCGAAAGATGAAAATCCGTTATATTGGGAATTATTGCACGCGTTTGAACGGTTGACCGGCGTGCCTGTTTTGTTGAACACCTCTTTTAATGAAAATGAACCGATTGTCTGCAGGCCGCAGGAAGCGCTTGAATGTTTTCTGCGCACGCGCATGGATATGCTGGTTCTGGGCCCGTATAGTATTACTCGAAAGGCTTTAACGAAAGATATCGTATGAAAATTACCTTTATTGATCCTCCCAATGTATTAGGGAAACAGAATTTTGAACGTGTTTTTGGCTGTACCTTCAGTTTATATCCTATTCCGAATATATTTTCTCTTAGCAATGCCGCGGTTCTTGAGCAGGACAATTTTAGTGTTGCCTATCTTGATATGGCAAATGAGAAGATGCGCACGGCTGATTGTAAAGCGTTTTTTGCCCGTGATACGAGCGATGTCTACTGCATGTATTCAATAAACCTTTCCCGTGATTCTGATCTGGTTGTCCGTAGTTTGATCCGTACCATGCGTCCCGGGATACCTGTTATTTTCTTGGGGCCGGCACCGACTTTGGCTCCGCAGGATTTTATCGGCGATGATACTATCGTGGTGCGCGGCGAATCGGAATATTCACTCCGTGAGCTTCTGCGGTGTTTGCGGGACGCCCGTCCGTTCACTGATGTCCAGGGTATTTCGTATAAAGAAGGAGAGGGAATACGCGAAACCCCTCCGCGTGTTTTTATAGAAAATTTGGATGAGATCCCGTTTCCTGCGCGCCACCTTCTGAAAACGCCGTTGTATTATAATCCGAAACTGGCTCTTGCGCCTTTTACCGCGATACAAACCTCTCGTAATTGTTCTCATCGCTGCAGTTTCTGTGTCCCGAACTCTTTTAATTTTGCACGGGAGCTTGAGTACCGACGATTTCATGAGGGCGTCAAACCGCCGGTACGAATGCGTTCGGCAAAAAATGTAATTGAAGAATTTATGTTGCTGCAGGCGCAGGGCTATAAAGCAGTAAGTATTATCGATGACCAGTTCCTCTGGGACGAATCAAGGAGCCGGGAAATCTGCGCAGGCATACAAAAGACCGGTATCCGCTGGGGGTGTTTGGCGCGGGCGGATCGTATTTCCCAGACTATAGCCGCTGCCATGCAAGAAGCCGGTTGCGTGTATATCGATTTGGGAGTAGAGTCGTTTAACCAGGATGTCCTCAACGATATACGCAAAGATTTGGATGTCCAGAAGGTGTATACAGCAATTGATATCCTGAAGAAGAACCATATCCTGGTTAAAATCAATCTTATTTTGGGGGTTTCGCCTATTCAAACAAAAGAAATTATCCGGGAGGATATTCGTATCGCTCAGCGACTGGATGTTGATGCGGTGATGTTTTCGTTGGCGACACCTTTTCCGGGGACTGATTTTTATAAACGGGCGCAGGAAAATAATTGGTTTAGCCAAGGGGCATATCAGCCGCAGAGTGTGCAAAACCGTTCGATCATCAGTTATCCTGGCCTGTCGGATAAAGATTTAGATGCGCTTGTCCGGCACGCAAATGCGGCTTTCTATTTCAGCCCGCGTTTTATATTTAAAAATATTCCGAGGTTGTTGAACCCGTGTAATTTTTTTCGGGCCCTCGTAGCATTACGGCGAAAGTTCATCTAAATGAAACTCCTATTTTTGACAACCCGGTTACCGTATCCTCCGATGGGGGGCGAACGCGTGCGGCCATTTTATTTTCTGAAATATTTTCCCCGGAATTGGGAGATTACCGTTCTTAGTTTTATTGAGCGCGCAGAAGAGTTGGATGTCCTTAAGAGGAGGTATCATCAGGATAATGTGCGTGTACGCACGGTGTTTTTATCGCGATTCGAGTCGTATATGAAATGCATGCTCGGCTTGATGAGACAAGACCCGTTACAAGTGGCATACTATTCTTCGGGGAGGATGGAACGATTGATCGCGGAGGAATTACGGATAGGGAATTATGATTGTGTCTTTGCTCATTTACTGCGTATGGGCCATTATCTTGAAACGCACAAAAATGTTGCGAAAGTTCTTGATCTATCCGATGCTTTGACTCTGCGTTATCAGATGTCTTCAGTTTTGCGTGCAGCGCAGAGCAGGATAATCGAAGCAATCGAGTCCAAGCGCCTTGCGCGGTATGAGCCTTGGATTGCGCGGCAGTTTGATCTTTCGCTTATTGCCTCGCGAGTTGATAAACAATTTCTTGAAGACAAGCTCGGGGTTCAAAGGCTCGCAGTAGTTGAAAATGGCGTTGAAGAGACCGATTTGGCACTTCATTCGGTGCAGGGAGACCCCAGGAAAATAGTCTTTTTCGGGAATATGCGTACCTTCCATAATGTCGATGCGGCACTTTATTTTTATCGGGAAATCTTTCCATTGGTTTGCAGGTGTGTTCCGGATGCGCAATTCTATATTGTGGGAGCTGCGATACCCGAATCTTTGAAGATACTTGCCAGAAATCCGGCAGTGCGCGTTTTTTCGGATGTTGATGCTATTCGTCCGTATGTTGAAGATGCCTGTGTTTCAGTCGCTCCCATGCGGGTTGCGGTGGGTATCCAGAATAAAATTATTCAGTCGATGGCGTATCGAGTTCCGGTGATAACAACCACGGTTGGCTTGGGAGGAATACGGGCTCGGTCAGGTGAGCATCTCCTCGTTGCGGATGCCCCTGCTGATTTTGCCGCCGGTGTCATCCGTTACGTACAGGATTCGAGCTTTCGTATGAAGATCATTGATGCCGGGCATCGCCTTATTCAGGAAGAATACGTGTGGCCGAAGGTTACCGCGCACCTTGTGCGATTACTTGAAGGGGTTGTTTCTCAGAACCATGACTAAGGGCTATTTTCTTAAAAGACCATCTGATTTTATCATTGCGCTTATCGGGTTTTTTGTAAGCCTTCCTCTTTGGATCCTCATTTCGTATGCTATATGGCTTCAGGATTATGGTCCGGTTTTTTTTGCGCAGGAGCGTGTTGGTTTTTGCGGAAGGATATTCATGGGGTATAAATTCCGTTCGATGATGCCGGATGCTGAACGTAAAACAGGCCCTATTCAGGCGCGGGAGAATGACACGCGGATTACGACGGTTGGCAGATTGTTGCGAAAAACTGCTCTTGACGAACTTCCCCAGTTGCTCAATATTTTACGGGGGGATATGTCATTTGTCGGCCCGCGACCGCTTCGTCCGGTTGAAATTGAAGTTGGGAAAACCAATTCGGAATCGCTTGATACTATCCAATTAGCGGCAGCACGAATGTGTATTATGCCCGGGTTAACCGGTGTTGCGCAGATTTTTGCCTCCCGGTGTATTACCCGCGAAGAGAAGTTCAAGTATGACCTTTGGTATGGGGGGCATCAAAGCCTCTTTCTTGATGCAAAGCTTATTGTGTTTTCTTTGTGGATCAGTGTTAACCGGAAATGGGACACAACGCAGAAGGGGTTTGAGAAAGCTCTTTAGTTTGACGATAGCTTGTTTGTGTGGCATACTTATACAGGAAGGAGCATACGATGATAGGAACGTTCGTAAAAGGCATTTTTTTTGTTGTTTGTTTTTGTGGTATTGGTATTGTCTATGCTCAAACTGCAGCCAGCGGGACAGCCAATCAAACTGCAGTTTCTGTCTCTGCGCAGGGAAAGCAAGTGTCGGGCGGGCAGGAAGCTTCTTCTCCTAATATTGATACTAAGGGTGGTACTAAAGAAGACGTGTTAGTGTCTGAAGAAGGTGCTGTAACACCGGGAGATGCAACAAATTCTACAAAAGTCAAGTCGGTTTCCTCGGTTTCTATTTTGACTGAGGGCAAGAAGCTTAAAGAGAAGCTTGTGGTGAGTGGTCCGGTATTTTCTACTGAGCAAGAATAATTACGCCCGCCTTTTATCCATTACAAAAACGCTGCCTTCGACTGCTTTTGCTTTCTTTTTGACTTCCGCAGCAATATTGGTGACTTCTCCATAGCTTAAGATATCCCGTTGTTCATTGGTGACCCCTGCAAGGGAAATGGTCATAATGGGGAATTCTTTGATGGATCCGTCACGGGCGTGCGCAATGATATGTCCCTGGTCAAGATCTTCTTTCGTGTAGAGCGCCCGGACCCGTTTGTCAAAAGTCGAGGTAATGTAATCTGCAACCGCCTGTGCTTTATTGGGGGTTGTCAAAAGAATAAAATCGTCTCCCCCTTCGTGCCCGACGAAGTCGTCGGCATTTCCCGCTTGTTTTACCGACTCCCGGAAGATATCCGCCGTTAGTTTGATGGCATCGTCGCCCTTTGCGATACCATACTTATCATTAAAGGCTTTAAAATTATCAAGATCGCAATAGATTACGACGAATTTCCTATTTCTCTTTATTTGTTTATCGACTTCTTCATGGATGACAATGTTCCCCGGGAGTTTGGTGAGAGGGTTGGCATTTTCGGCGCGTTCCTTCATTTTAATGAGTTCTTCAGTCATATGATTAAATGTTTTGCCGAGTTCTTCGAGTTCATCGTGCGTATGGATTTTAGTTCTCACGGAGAGATTCCCCTGCGAAATAATCTTTGTTACTTCGTTGAGTACCTTAATCGGGCCCAGAACTGTTTTTGAAAGGAGATACCCCAAGAGTATATTTGCCAGTATGATCAGTAATGAAACAAAAAGCATGCTACCGTAAATTCGCGAGAATACCGTTTGAATATCGTCAAGTGAAAAGGAGATCTTGGCCGTGTAGAGGAGGGATTCTGCGGCACTCTTTTTTAGTCCGATAAAAATGTCGATTTTCCTGGCTAAGGTATTAATATCGGAAACAATACTGCTTTCTTCTTTGAAAGCGTTTAATTCTTCCCAGCGGATCAAATCTTTGGCGCGCACTTCACTGCCGACTTTCGATTGGTTTGTTGCGGCAACGACAGTCCCGTTTTTATCAAAAATGACTGCGTCAGAGATGATATTTGATTCGTTGAGTCCCTTGAGATTCGCTTGGAGTGTCTTTACGACTGCTTCTGAAGGCGCCAATCTGATAGTATTTTCAAGACTGGCTTTGGCAATGTTACCGGAAAGGTTGGCGCGGTAGGTGTTGAAGTCCGTGCTTACTTCAAGCCGGTTATTCAATTGGACAACGGTTACTGCCGATATCAGGAGAATTGAACAGATAACAACGAGGGTAATAATCCTGTTTTGGAGAGTAAGATTAATGCCAGCCATTTTTTCAGTATAATGCTTTGAGCAGGAAATGTCAACATCGTTTAGCTCGTGGCCCATAGGCTGTATGCCGCCTGAGGCGGATTCCCGATCGTATACTTTTCTATGAGCTAGCAGCTATGAGCTATAAGTTCAACGGTAATTTTTGCTCTCGCAATAATATATTGACGCTCGTATTCGTTTTGCTACAATGAGCGTATGAGTCCCCATACAAACCGCGCTGTCAATCCGCTCGTTTCTATATTTAAAAAAACCTACATTATCATTTTTGTGCTTGTAGGGGTTTTTGCTTTTTTCTTTATATACAACACCTATTTGGTTGATCATTCGTTGGTAAATTTAAAGGTGGCTCTTCGAAAACTCAATGACGTCAAGACCGTTGATGACGCTAAGCGGTTGGCTTCGGTGCTTGATTATGCCCTTGTCCGGGAAGCCTCGGCATCCCGGATGGCTCCGGAAGCGCTTTCTAAAATTGAAATGATCAAGGATGTCTTGTCAAAACCTGAAAATTTCGAGCAGGTTAAAAGTATGCGGGGCGTTCTTGAAAACGTGGTTAAAGAGAAGGAAAAACAGCGTCCGGCAATGTTAGTTGCTCTTGATACGGTTGTGCAGGCGGTAAGTCCTGTGCAATCGTCTCAGGTTTCCGCGGCAAATATGGCGCGTCGTATTCAGTCATTGCAAGAAAAAATCAAGGGTGTTACGGATACGAATAAACAGCAGGAATATCTTTTTGATATAGCTTCGCTGTATGCACAAACAGGGAAGTTTGACGAAGCACGCCAGACATATCTGCGTCTTATCGGGATTGATCCTGATGCCGGCGTAAGTCAAAAGGCCCTGTTTGCTGTCGCATGGAATGAGAAATATCAAGGGCATTATGACGCTGCCGTCCCGTATTTTGAAAAGTTGATCGCTTTGCCCGGGGTTGACGGATCTTTGATAACATCGGCCAAATATGAACTTGCTGATACCTATAAAAAGAAGGGTGATTTTGAGAAAGCAATTGCGCTTTTTAAGGAGATTATATCGACTGCAAAGAAACAGGGTTCGTCAGGGGTTTCGACGATGGCTGTTTTGCAGACGGGTAATATTTATTTGTATGGATTGAAGGATATCGCGGCAGCGCAGGCTTTTTATAATGAGGCGAAAGAATCGAGCGTTGCCGAAGGAGAGGTTTTGAAAGATTCCGGGTTGGCTCAATATGCCGCAAGCGTAGCGCAGAGTAATATTTCCGGCCAGTATCGCCGCGAAGGGTTTCGGCTCCTGAATGAAGGGCATCGAACTTCCGATCAGGGCTTTTATCAGCAAGCCATTGCTCAATTTACCAAATCAATTGAGACGGATGCAAATGACGGGTTGGCTTTTTCAGGTAGAGCATTGGGTTATTTATGGTCAAACGATCCGGACCGTGCAATGTGGGATGCCCGTAAGGCAGTCAGACTTATGCCGAACGATGAGATCGCAAGCATTAACCTGGGGTATATTTATATTCAACTTAATATTGCTGATGAGGCAGTCATCGAATATAAGCGGTTCATTGCGGTCAATCCATTTACGTATAAAGGGTATTATAATTTAGGATACGCATATTTGGTCTCTGGTAAATTTGAAGAAGCTGCGGTTGCGTTTGAACAGGCCTATAAAATTGACCCGACGTTTACGCGAGCTTTAAATAATCAAGGGTGGTGTTATTGGCAGTTAGAGCAGTATGCGAAGGCTGTCGACGTATTTGAAAGAGCAATAAAAAAGAAGCCGGGGTTCCTTGACCCGTTATTTAATTTGGCTGTTTGTTATAAAGCGATTGGCAGACATAAAGATGCCAAGGACAAATTTCTTGACCTGCTTCGTCTTAACCCCGATTATCCCGGCGTTACTCACCATCTTCAGGAGATAGATTTAGTTCTCCAGCGGCAAGAGCAATGAAAAATCTCGTTTGTGTGGTTTTTCTTTTGAGCTGTCTTGTTACAGGCTGGTGTTCTGATGAACCGCAGCGTCCTGCGCAATTGATTGTTTTTTTCTCCCCCACGTGCCATACCTGTCAAAAAGCAAAGCAGGAAATCATTCCGAAAGTTTCAACACTTTTCCCCGGACGTTTCCAGGTCCAATTCCGCGACTTAAGCGATATGGATACGTACATGTATCTTTTGAACCTGGAAGAACAGCATTCTGTAAAACTGGACAATGTTACGCCGATTTTCTACATGAATGGCAGCTTCTTGAACGGAAGAGGGCTTGATGCTTTGAAATTAGAGCGTTTTGTCCGTGCCGCCTTAGAGAGACAGGTTGTTACCGGGGGAGGGCCGTCAAAGGAGGACCTTGTTAAACGATTTTTGAAATTCACGCCGTTGATTATTGCCGGAGCCGGGCTTGTTGACGGAATCAACCCGTGCGCTTTTACGGTCATTGTTTTCTTCATTTCATTTCTCGCGGTACAAGGGTATCGCAAGCGGGAGTTGATTATTATCGGCGGTTTATTTATCGGGGCGGTTTTTATCACGTACCTTTTATTAGGGCTTGGGGTTTTCAGCTTTTTATATGCTCTGCAGGGGATTTGGCATATTATCAAGGTTATTAATATCGTGATCGGGATTTTCAGCATTGTCCTGGGCTGTTTGGCTCTTATCGACGGTATCAGTTTTTTTTGCAGCGGCGGAAAAACGGACCAGTTTTTCTTGCAGTTGCCCGAATCGGTTAAAAAACAGATACACGGGGTTATTGGGGTTGCCTATCGCAAGGATACAGGGGGAGGAACGTGTGCGGCTCATCCGCATGTAATCCGTTTAGGAATGAGCGCGGTTGTCACCGGTTTCTTGGTTTCGCTTCTTGAGGCAGTGTGTACGGGGCAAACATATGTCCCGACGATCGCGTTTGTCCTTAAAACCTCATCGTTACAGCTTCCGGCTTTTGCGTTGCTGGTGTTATATAATCTTATGTTTATTGTTCCCCTGGTGATTGTTTTTGTTTTAGCTCTTTTGGGCACTACGTCTCAGCAATTTGCGGGATTTATGCGCCGGCACATGCTTGTCATTAAAATTGCAATGGCGGTGTTTTTCTTATTGATGGGGCTGTTTCTTTTGGGGGGATTATGATGAAGAGATTGATTATGCCGGTGGTATGTGCTGTGGTATGCTTGCTTGGTCTCGGATGCCAAACAGCAGCGTATGAACAAGAAGCCGTTCAGACCTCTGATAAACAACACAATGACTCTGATACCTGGGATTTTAAGACTGTTTCGGAAGGCAAAAATTATTCGCATGCGTTTATTTTTAAGAACGGAACCGGTAAAATCGTGCATATTAAAGATGTCAGTACATCGTGCGGCTGTACTGTATCGACGGTAAAAAAGCATACAATTGCACCGGGGGAGTCGACGGAAATAGCGGTTACATTTGACAGTACCGGATATGAGGGGTCGGTTATACAGTTCGTGTATGTGCGTACGGATAGTCTTGACAAACCGATTGTCCGGTTTATAATAAAAGCATTCGTTGGGAGATAAGAACGGATATCGGGTCGTGATGTAATCGCAAACGACAGCATATCCGTTTTTGAATAAGAGGGAGGATGTATGTTTTCTCTGCAGGTTCGTTTATGGCTTTTAATGTCGGTGTTGTTCGGTATTGTATATGCTGCGGTTGTTGTTATCGGTAAAACCTTTTTGCATGTCGGCGATTTTTATCTGTATTTCGGCATTTCGGTTGTTATGATGATCGCGCAGTATCTGATCGGCCCTAAAATCGTCGAATGGAGCATGCAGGTCAAATATGTGAGCCGCCAGGAATATCCGCGGCTCTTTCAAATGGTTGAAGGGATGTGTGTTAAGGCCGGCATACCGATGCCTAAAATCGGCATCTCGCCCATTGCTGTGCCGAATGCGTTTGCGTTTGGCCGGGGCATTGGCGACGGCCGCGTTTGTTTAACACAGGGCATTACCCGCCTTTTAAATGACGAGGAATTAAGGGCTGTTCTCGGTCACGAATTAAGTCATTTGAAGAATCGTGATGTCCTGACAATTACCATGCTTTCTGTTATTCCGATGATCCTTTATCGTGTGGCCTGGCACTTCCTTTTTTACGGGAGAAGCAGGGATGACCGGGGTGCCAATACCGTCGTATTAGGGATTGTCGCTTTTGTGTTTTATTTTATCACGAATCTTCTGGTCCTTTATGCTTCCCGTATCAGGGAGTATTTTGCGGATCGTGGCTCTGTTTCCCTGGGGAACAATCCGCAAACTTTGGCCACGAGTCTGTATAAGCTTGTGTATGGTTCAGCGCGGGTTGATAAGGATTCTCTGAAACAGGTTGAAGGATTTAAGGCATTTTTTGTCAATGACCCATCACATGCTATGGCTGAAATTAAAGAACTGAGGCAGCTTGATTTGGATCAAAATGGCATTATCGATGCTTCTGAGCTGCAAATGTTGCGCCAAAAGAAGATTAAGCTTGGATTTGGAGATAAGATGATGGAGCTTTTAAGTACGCATCCCAATATGCTCAAAAGGATCAAGAAGTTGACTGATTTGAAGGTTGGTGCAGCATCATAGAGTTGTAAATACTTGGTATATAAAGAGTTATGTTTCAAAAATTATCGCCTTGACAAGCCCCCTTGTGTAATTTATACTTTTATCACATGTTTTCTATTGTGACAGCGCGCTTCAAGCTCGATTAACGTAGGGGGACGTTTGAGGGTAAGAGCGAAATCTGTAGATCAAAGTGGATTGATACCGAATTTTTTGAAGTAATGAAAATTACTGCAGAAAGTTCGGTTTTTTTTGTCTTTTGTTAGACAGTGGTTTTCTGAATTTACGGGGTACTTGTATTAAAGTATTTGCAGAGGTGTAAAGGCGTATGATGGTAGCAAAAGATATCCGAACTGATGATATTATCAATGGCCTGGGAGCAGGGATTTCGGTTATTGACCGGGACATGCGTATTGTCTGGATCAATCAACTGCAGGCAGAGTGGTTTGGTTTGCCGGAAACAATCTGCGGTAAACATTGTTATGAAGCATATAAAGGTGCGCGAAAAGTCTGCAACAATTGCCCAACCGTAAAAGTTTTTAAAACAGGAAAACCCCATACCGGAGTTTCTATTGTTCACGGAAAGGACGGGCAAACCCGTTCTTTTTTTCTTGCCGTCAGTCCGATACGGAATAAAGATGACGAGGTTGTTTTTGCGGTGGGACTTGTGCAGGATATTTCTGATCGTCTGAATCGTCAGCGGCAGAGCCGCGTGGTTTCCGGTAAACTCAAGCGGATGCTTTCGCATTTTTCCTCGGTTAATAAACGCCTGCGTTCAAACATGCGCAGGCTTCAGGGGATTGCCAGTAACATGAATTCTTTCCGCGAAAAACTTCAGAAAAAATATCATAAAAAAATCAACGAACTTGGCCAGATGAAAATCGAGCTGGAGAATATTTTTAAGGTCCATCATGCGGTCAGTTCGACGATAGATTCGAGGAAGGTTTCTGCGCTTATTACGCGTCAAACCTGCGAGTTGATGCGGGCTGACGCGTGTATCTTTCGGCTTCTGGATGCGCATAGCAAGAACCTGGTTATTCAAGCCAGCTTTGGCATTAGTGAAAAGATGTTAAAAGAAACATTTGTCGTCAAGCTCTTTGATTCATTGAGCGGAAAAGTCGCCGTAAGCAAAAAACCTCTCTGGATACAGAACATTTCCGAGAATCCGCGGATCTTTTGTCATCCCGATGTTTTAAAACAGGAAGGCTTTACGTCCATTTATTATATGCCCGTTATTTTCCGGCGTGAAACCCTCGGCGTCCTTTCAATTTACTCCCGCAAGGAACGTAAGTTCAGTAATGATGAAATAGAGGTTTTGAAGATTTTCGCATCGCAGGTGAGCATGGCCTTGCATGAATCGCGCAGTTATGAAAATGTCTACATGAACTATTTTAACACGATTCATGCGCTTATGCTGGCTATGGAAGCACGTGATTCCTATACGAGCGGACATACCGAACGGGTTACTACGTATGCGATGCAATTGGCGCGCATGCTTAAGCTATCGAACGAGGAGCTTGAAATCCTGCGCTATGCAAGCGAGGTGCATGATGTCGGGAAGATCGGTATCCCTGATTCTATCCTTAACAAACCGGGGAAATTAAATCCGTCGGAACGAGCTATTATCGAGCTTCATCCGGTCAAAGGGGCGCAGATGTTGGAGCCTCTTGATTTTTTGAAGAGCGCCATACCTGTTGTCCGGCATCATCATGAGCGCTATGACGGTACTGGGTATCCTGATAAGCTTGCAAAGGATAAAATCCCTATTCTTTCACGCATTATCTCCTGCGCTGATGCATATGATGCGATGACGAGTGAACGGAGTTATCGCAAGCATAAACTTTCGACTGAAGAAGCCCTTCAGGAAATTAGAAATAACGCAGGGACACAGTTTGATCCGCATATCGCCGGCCTCTTTGTAAAAGCCATGAAGTTCCAAAATCTCTCCAAGAATTAGTCGTAATAATGCCCGTTGGTTAAACTCTTAAAACGAAATTAAAAATATATGGCCGTCAATAGTCTATAGTCTATGGTCAATGGAAGAACCGGATACTTAAATTCTGCATTATTATTTGCAGAAACTCTGGCGGTTGTATCCAAGGAGAGTAATAATCTCTCGTATTGAGGCTTTACGCCATACGCTATCGACTATCGATCCGGGTATATTTGTTTCAAAAACCAATTGCCTTTCTGCCATTATTTATATATAATAGATGAACTATGGAAATTCATGAGATTCGTGCACAAAGGGAAAATAAACTCAAGTCTTTGCGGGACAAAGGTATAGATGCGTTTAGCGCGCCTAGCCCGGACCGTCTGCCTATAGGGGAGGTTATAAAAGATTTCAAGGAAGGCAGCCGGACAACTGTTTCGGGTAGGATTATGGCAAAGCGCTCGCATGGGAAAGTTACTTTTGTCGATTTGCGGGACGCAACAGGACGGATTCAGCTTTACGTAAAAGCCGATCATATCGGCCCTGAAGGGGCTCTTGTTTTTCAGGAAATAGATATCGGAGATTTTGTTACAGCGTTTGGCGAGCTTTTTATGACGCATACCGGCGAGCCGACGATGAAACTGGAGAAATTCTCGATTTTAGCAAAGTCATTGATGCCGCTTCCGGAAAAATGGCACGGCCTTAAAGATGTCGAATTGCGGTACCGTCAACGCTACCTTGATTTGATTTCTAATGAAGAAGTAAAGTCTGTTTTTAAATCGCGTTGTGCTATTATTCGTTCGATTCGTTCGTATCTCGACAGCCACGGGTATCTGGAAGTTGAAACCCCCATGATGCATGATATCCCGGGAGGTGCTGCGGGCAGGCCTTTTAAGACACACCACAATGCGTTTGATATGAATTTGTATATGCGTATTGCTCCGGAATTGTATCTTAAGCGTCTTATTGTCGGCGGGCTTGACCGGGTTTATGAAATCAATCGCAGTTTCCGTAATGAAGGGATTTCCACCAGGCACAATCCTGAGTTTACCATGTTGGAGGCGTATTGCGCGTACTCCAATTTCGAAGGGATGATGGATCTGGCTGAGGAGTTAATTGTGAATGCCGCGCAAGCAACGGGCGGCACGACGGAAATTGTGTATCAGGGCACGAGCATTAGTTTGGCTCGGCCATGGCGCAGGGTTTCTTTCGCGCACTTGGTGAAAGATAAATTCGGCATTGACCCCTCCGATGAACCGGATGTTATGCTGCAGAAATTACATGACAAAAACGTGGCCAAAGATTCCACGAAACTAAGCCGTTCACAGGTGACCAAGGTTATTGAAGATATCCTGGAAGAAGAAATAGGCGCAAATCCGACGTTTGTTACGGATTTCTTTACCAGCATGTCGCCTTTGGCAAAAACCAGAAAAGATAACCCGCTTCTCTCGGAGCGTTTTGAATTGTATATCGCCGGTTTTGAAATGGGGAACGCGTATTCTGAGTTGAACGATGCGCTTGAGCAAAAGCGGCGCTTTGAAGAAGAGATTACCGAGTTAGCGACGGATGAAAAGAAGTCGTTGGATGAGGATTATTGTCTTGCTTTGGAGCATGGGATGCCTGCGACCGGAGGGTTAGGTATCGGTGTGGACCGTTTGGTTATGCTGTTGACTAACCAGCCGTCGATTCGCGACGTTATTTTATTCCCGCTTTTGAAACCTGTAGAAGAACATCATGAAAGTTGAACTTTTTATTGCCTGGCGGTACTTATGCACTAAACGTAAAGAGAAATTTATTTCCCTGATCAGTCTTATTTCCGTGTTAGGGATTAGTATCGGTGTTATGGCGCTTATCGTGGTGCTGGCGGTCATGACCGGTTTTGATCGCGACCTGCATGAGAAAATGGTGGGGAATTATTCGGATATCATTATTTCCGCTGATAAGCCGATTGGCGATACTGATGAGAATCCTGATTTTGAGAATATTCTCCGTCGTATCGGGCCGAATGCCCATGTTAAGGGGATTAGCCCCTATATCCAGGGTCAGATTCTTATCCGGGAAGGGAATCGTTTTTTTGCCGTTGGTTTGCGGGGTGTCAATCCGTTAACGGAACCACAGGTAACCAAGATTAACCAGTATTTGGTGCGCGGCTCGCTTGCTGAATTGGGGCCCTCACAGGTTTTGATCGGGAGAGAACTTGCTTCATTCTTGGGTGCGAGGGTGGGGAGTGATTTGACGTTCTTTTCCCCGACCGGGAAACAGCAATCCTTGAAGGTTGCGGGTATTTTTGCCTCGGGAATGTATGATTATGACGCCAACTTAGTTTTAACAACTGTCAAAACCGCTCAGGAAATTTATGGAATGGACGGCAGTTATAGTGCGGTTGCGGTTAAACTTGATGATATGTATTTGGCCAAAGAGATCAAAAAAGAAATCGGGGCTAACCTGGGATGGAACTATTATGTTAAGACCTGGATGGAAATTAATCCGAATTTCTTTGCCGCCTTAAAACTTGAAAAGCTGACCATGTTTGTTATTCTAACACTCATTGTTTTGGTCGCTTCGTTTAATATCATCAGCACGCTTATTGTTCTTGTGGTGGATAAGACTAAAGATATCGGCGTATTGAAAGCGCTTGGGATGCCGGCTTCTTCTGTAAGAAAGATTTTTGTTCTTGAAGGCCTTGCTATCGGGCTTCTCGGCATAGGTTTTGGAGTGTTCGGCGGGGTAGGACTTTGTGTTTTGTTAAAGAAATATCAATTTATAAAATTGCCGCAGGATGTTTATTATATTGACCGTTTGCCGGTTTCCATCGCCTTATGGCCGGATGTGGCGCTTATTGTGCTGGCGGCATTGATGATTGCGTTGATAGCGACTATTTATCCGGCGATAAAAGCAAGTCGTTTGCATCCGGTTGAGGCATTGCGTTACGATTAACCCAAATTTTGCATAAGCAAAATTTGCCCGAAGGGCCAATACTTTTAAAGCCCTCCGGGATTTAAAAGTAGCTATTGGGGTATTCTAAAATTTGACAATCTGCAAATTTTAGAATTAACCCTATAGCCCGAAGGGCCAATACTTTTAAAGCCCTCCGGGATTTAAAAGTAGCTATTGGGGTATTCTAAAATTTGACAATCTGCAAATTTTAGGCATAAGGCAGGAGTAATTTTTTTAATATGATTGAAGCCCGGGGAATTCAAAAAATTTATAAAAGCGGAAAACATCTTTTGCCGGTATTAAAAGGTGTTGATATGCGTATTGAAAAAGGCGAGTTTGCCGCTATAGTCGGTCCTTCGGGAGCCGGTAAGTCCACCTTGCTGCATATTATGGGCGGGCTTGATGAGCCGACGCATGGCCGGGTTCTCTTTGAAGAACAGGATATTTATAAGCTTTCGGATGGAGCGCGCGCCGGTTTGCGGAATACGCGGATAGGTTTTGTTTTTCAATTCTATCATCTTTTGCCTGAGTTTACGGTTTTTGAGAACACTATCATGCCGGCAATAATTGGCGCCCGGGATACGCAGGTTTCAGGAGCTGCTGCGCGCCAACGTGTTGGCGAACTATTAGAGACGGTCGGTCTGGATAAACGTGCGCATCATTTCCCATCGCAGTTATCGGGTGGTGAGCAGCAACGTGCAGCGATCGTCCGGGCCCTGATGAATGAGCCGTCTTTGCTTTTGTGCGATGAGCCAACGGGAAATCTTGATTCTCGCACAGGTGCCGAGATCGTTACGCTTTTAAAAACGGTTATTCGCCAGCGGGCAATGGCATGTCTTGTTGTTACGCATAATGAGGAAATTGCCCGGCAGGCTGATCGCGTGTATTATTTAAAGGATGGACTTATAGTTCATGGTTCCTAGTTCAATGGTTCAATGTTCAAAGTCTGTATCCCGTTAGAAACGGCTTGCCTTGTTTTTACGTCGAACTAGTAGACTATGAATGTACCTTGAACATTAAACTAAAAAAAGGAGTTACGTATGAAGATTTATATGAACGGTAAATTTTGCGATAAAGAGGATGCTAAAGTCTCTGTCTTTGATCACGGGCTTTTGTACGGCGATGGTGTTTTTGAAGGTATCCGTGCATACGGCCGGCGTGTTTTTAAGTTGCGTGAACATATCGTGCGTTTGTATGAATCGGCGCATACTATTATGCTGCATATCCCTATGACGCATGACCAGATGGTCAAAGCGGTGGTGAGCACGTTAAAAGCAAATAATCTTGATAATGCCTATATTCGTCTTGTAGTGACCCGAGGAGAGGGCGACCTGGGACTTGATCCCCGGAAATGTACCGGCGGGCCGACGGTTATTATTATCACGGACAATATTAAGATGTATCCGGAGAAATTTTACAAAGAGGGGCTTTCGATCATAACTGTGCCGACCGTGCGTAATCTTACTGAGGCGTTGAATCCGCAGGTTAAGTCGCTTAATTATCTCAATAATATTATGGCAAAGATCGAGGCAACGAATGTCGGGTATGAAGAGGCGATTATGCTTAATTCGCTCGGGTATGTCTCAGAGTGTACAGGAGATAATTTTTTTGTGATTAAAAAAGGGCACTTATATACGCCGCCGCAGTGTATGGGTACATTACGGGGTATAACTCGCGATGCGGTTATTGAAATCGCCGCAAAAAACAAGGTTTTGGTCCATGAGCATGTGATGACGCGGCATGAGATTTTTAATTCCGATGAGGCTTTCCTTACGGGAACTGCCGCTGAGATCGTGCCGGTCGTTAAAGTCGACGGTCGTTGTATTGGAAGCGGTAAACCGGGACCGCTTACCCTGAAGCTTCTGAAGCATTATAAGGATCTGACTAAGGTCGACGGAGTTACGTATTGAAATCCGTAATGGAGTCATAGGCTTATCGATTACGGCTGTAATGGAGGCACGACAATGATTTGTGATTCATGCGGAAAGAAACCAGCGACGGTTCATTTGACGGAAATTGTCGATGATCAAATGACTGAATTGCATTTGTGCGAAGATTGCGCGCGCGCAAAGAGCTCTCAAATGGAGCAGCAATTCGGTTTAAGCGATTTGCTGGGTGGTTTGGCTGAATTTCATCCCAAGTCTACCGCTTCATCAGCAGGAACGCCTGCGGAGGCAACGCCGTCTTTGAAATGTCCCCGCTGCGGAGCTTCGTTTGAAGATTTTAAAAAAGTCGGGCGTTTAGGTTGTTCCGAGTGTTACGAGGTTTTTAAAAAATATTTGGGCCCCTTATTAAAGCGTATCCATGGCTCAAACATCCATTTTGGGAAATCTCCCATGAAAACCGCTAAGACCCCTTCGAAGAAAAAAGTTGATGTGCAGGAATTGCGGCTTCAACTGCAGAAAGCAATAGAAATAGAAGCGTTTGAAGAAGCGGCGCGTTTGCGTGACCAGATTAAACAGCTCGAACAGCGGCCAGAAGATAAACCTGATGAAGGAGGTGTCCATGCAGGTCAATGACCTTCTTCATCATACGAGCGAGTGGTTACGAGGTACCGGTCCGAATTCCGATATTGTTATCTCAAGCCGAATTCGGCTTGCCCGTAATCTGGATGATGTGCCATTTCCTCATTGGGCAAATAAGAAACAGGGCGAGGAAGTTTTGAAGCGCGTTGAAAACGCAAAGTCTGTTATTGATTCGCTTGGCACTGCAACGCTTTTTAAGCTTGCCGAGATGGATGGCGTCGATAAACAGTTTCTTGTTGAGCGGCATCTGATGTCTTTGGAGCAGGCACAGCGAAAAAACAGCAAAGCGGTTATTTTTGATCCTGACGAGGTTATTTCGATCATGGTCAATGAAGAAGATCATATCCGGATGCAGGTTATGCAGTCGGGATTTAATTTATATGAAGCATGGAACAGTATCAATGCGCTTGATGATGCGTTTGCAAAGGAACTTTCGTTTGCGTTTTCAACTGAATGGGGATATTTGACCGCATGCCCGACGAATACGGGAACAGGCATGCGCGGTTCGGTTATGCTGCATTTACCGGCCTTAGTTATGACGCGCCAGATTAATCGTGTTTTGGCTGCTATCGCCAAACTTAGTTTTACGACTCGCGGATTATACGGTGAAGGGACACAGGCCAGCGGTAACTTTTTCCAGATTTCCAACCAGGTTTCCTTGGGGCATACGGAAGAAGAAATCATCGAGAATATTAACGGGCTTATCCGTCAGATTATTGAGCAGGAATTGCAAGCCCGGGAGATGATGCTTTCCAAGGAACGCGAAGTTCTTGAGGATCGCATTAATCGCAGTTACGGGATTTTAAAGAGCGCGCGCATTATCTCGAGCCAGGAGACTATTGAGCTTTTATCAATGGTACGCCTTGGCTGCGATTTAGGGATGCTTAAAGAAATTGATCGCAGGACGCTGAATGAATTATTTATTCTGACGCAGCCGGCGCATTTACAGAAACTTGAGAATAAGAAATTAATTTCCAAAGATCGTGATGTTAAACGGGCTGAGATTATTAGAGAGAAGTTAAAATTATAGAATAGCGGTGTTCGGTGATCGGTTTTCGGTTAGCAGTGTTTGACCGCTAGCCGTAAACCGTTAACCGCTAACCGAAAGCGGAGGAAGCATGTTCAATCGTTTTACAGAAAGAGCACGGAAAGTCATTATTTTAGCTAAAGAAGAGGCGCGTCGTTTTAACCATGATTATATCGGTACCGAGCACATTCTGCTCGGGCTTGTGCGTGAAGGAGAGGGTGTTGCCGCGGCTGTTTTGTTGAAGATGGGGGTTTCTCTTGAGAATATCAGGCTTGAAGTTGAAAAACTTGTGCAGCCTGGACCGACGACACAGATTATCGGTGATATCCCGTTTACGCCGCGTGCTAAAAAAGCCCTTGAGCTGGCAGCGGAAGAAGCACGTTCCTTGGGACATAATTATATCGGGACAGAGCATCTACTGCTGGGTTTGATTCGCGAAGGAGAAGGTGTTGCTTCGCAAGTTCTTTTGAACCTGAATCTTGATTTGAACGGTGTGCGTAATGAAGTGATGGAGCTTTTGGGTTCTTCAACCCCCGGTTTTGGTCAGCAGCAGGCCAGTAAAACAAAAACTCCTGCACTTGATGCTTTTGGCCGCGATTTGACGCAGCTTGCCAAAGATAATAAACTTGACCCGGTTATTGACCGGAAGGCGGAGATCGAGCGTGTTATCCAGATATTAAGCAGGCGTACAAAGAATAATCCCGTATTATTAGGAGAGGCCGGTGTCGGTAAAACTGCGATTGTCGAAGGGATGGCGCAGCTCATTGTCCAGGGCAATGTACCGGAGGTTTTACGTAATAAGCGTATTATTGTTTTGGACCTTGCGTTGATGGTTGCCGGTACTAAATACCGCGGTCAATTTGAAGAGCGGATCAAAGCGGTTATGGAAGAGATCAAGCGCTCTCAGGACGTGATTATCTTTATCGATGAGTTGCATACCCTGGTCGGCGCAGGCGCTGCTGAAGGAGCCATTGATGCGTCCAATATTCTCAAACCGTCATTATCACGCGGCGAGATCCAATGTATTGGAGCGACAACGCTTGATGAGTATCGCAAACATATTGAAAAAGACGCGGCGTTGGAACGGCGGTTTCAGACTATTATGGTTGAGCCTCCGTCAGTCGCTCAAACGGTTGAGATTTTAAAAGGATTGCGTGAGAAATATGAGGCGCACCACCGGGTTATTTTTACGGATGCAGCCTTAGAAGCTGCGGCAAAACTTTCTGACCGTTATATTACGGGTCGTTTCCTCCCGGATAAGGCGATCGACCTTATTGATGAAGCAGGTTCCCGTTCCCGCTTGAATGTTTTGATAATTCCTCCCGAGATCAAGCAATTTGAAGGCCGCGTTGAGGGGCTGCGGAAAGAAAAAGAAGTTTTTATTAAGAACCAGGATTTTGAAAAGGCTGCTGCGTTGCGCGATCAGGAACGGCTTGCGCGTCAGGAACTTGAAAAATTGAATAAAGAGTGGAATGACACCAAAGATAAGACGCGCCCTGAAGTCGGCGAAGAAGAAATCGCTAAAGTCGTCGCTCAGGTTACCGGTATCCCGATTATCCGCCTTGAACAAAAAGAAAGCGAAAAGCTTCTGCGCATTGAAGAAGAGTTGCACAAGCGCGTTGTCGGCCAGGATGAGGCAATTTCGGCGATCGCGCGTGCCGTGCGCAGGTCTCGCGCAGGCATTAAAGATCCGCGCCGTCCTATCGGTTCATTTGTTTTCTTAGGGCCGACGGGTGTCGGGAAAACACTTTTAGCCAGGGCGCTTGCCGAATTCATGTTTGGTGACGAAGATTCTCTGGTGCAGATTGATATGTCGGAATATATGGAAAAATTCAATGTTTCCCGTCTGGTAGGCGCTCCACCGGGATATGTCGGGTATGAAGAAGGAGGACAGCTGACGGAAAAGATCCGGCGTCGTCCTTATTCCGTTGTTCTCTTGGATGAGTTGGAGAAGGCGCATCCCGACGTTTTTAACCTTCTTCTTCAGGTATTTGAAGATGGCCGTCTAACCGATAGTTTCGCTCGTAAGGTTGATTTTCGCAATACCATTATGATTATGACATCAAACGTAGGCGCTGAACTTATCCGTAAAACCGGTTCACTCGGATTTAAAGCGCAAAAGGAAGATTTGACATATGAAGAAATAAAAGATCGGTTGCTTGAAGAGGTAAAACGTACGTTTAAACCGGAGTTCTTGAACCGCATTGACGATATTATTGTTTTCAGACCATTAGGCAAGGAAGACTTGTTGCATATCGTCGAGATTGAACTGGCGCATGTGGCTGAACGTCTTAAAGAGCAGGGTATTTCTATGGAGGTTACACAGGAGGCTAAAGATTTCCTTATTGAAAAAGGGTTTGATCCTGTTTTTGGCGCCCGTCCTTTGAAGAGGACGATTCAACGCTATCTTGAGGATCCTTTGGCTCAGGAAATCATCTCCAAAAGATATACGGACGGCTCTGTGGTGAAAGTTTCGCGCAAACGGGATGAACTTCTTTTTGAATGAAAATCACTGAGTTTTTGACGAATCTCGGCCGCTCTGCAATCACCTTCTGGTATTTCTTGGGAGGAACGGGGTATTTATTCTGGCAGTGTTTATGTTGTATGGTTACGCCCCCCTTTAGCAGAAAGCGAATTTTTGAACAGGCCAAAAAAGCGGGAAATGATTCCTTTGGTATCGTAGCGCTTGTCTCGCTTTTTATCGGGTTTATCTACGCTTTGCAGACGGCGTATTTCATGGCGCGTATCGGTTCTGAAATCTATATCGCTAGTCTTGTTGCTTTATCGTTGGTCCGGGAATTAGGCCCGGTTATTACGGCGTTGGTTGTTGCCGGCCGCGTGGGCGCCTCAAATACGGCTGAATTAGGCACTATGCAGGTTACCGAGCAAATCGATGCATTGGAAACACTCGGGAGTAATCCTGTGCGCTACTTGGTTGTTCCCCGGTTTATCGCGCTTGCTATTATGATGCCGGTGTTGACGCTGTACGCGGATATTATCGGCATTTTCGGTAGTTATGTAATCTGCGTGTACAAATTGGGCATTTCTTCGAGTATGTATATTCACGTAACCGGAGAGGCGCTTGTTTATAAAGATATATTTACGGGTTTATTGAAAACGATAATTTTCGGTATGATTATCGCGATCTCCAGCTGTTATGAGGGTTTTAATGTTGAGGGCGGCGCTGAAGGCGTTGGTAAAGCGACAACGCGTGCCGTTGTCTCGACATTCATATTAATTATTGCCGCGGATTGTTTCTCTACGGCGATCTTTTATTTTCTTTTTCCCTAAACTGTGACTATGGAAAAAAACATTGCTATTGAATTAGCGTCTGTAAGCAAAACCTTTAACAATAAAAAGGTTTTGAACAAGGCGAGCCTGAAAATAGAAAAAGGAACGACCTGCGTTATTATCGGCCGTTCTGGTTGCGGCAAGTCCGTCATGCTGAAGCATATCGTCGGGCTTTTGATGCCGGATAGCGGACGGGTTCTGGTAAAAGGCAACGATATCGCCAAGGTTACTGTTCAGGAGCTTAATGATTTGCGTATGAAAATCGGGTTTGTATTCCAGGGCGGCGCTTTGTTTGATTCCATGAGCGTCGGAGAAAACGTCGGGTTCGGGCTTATTGAGCATAATCATATCGATCGGAAAGAGCTCTTGGAGCGAGTTGAAGAGTCTTTAGCCATGGTTGATCTGCACGGTATTTTTAATCTTGCTCCATCGCAGCTATCCGGGGGCATGAAAAAACGCGTTGCGCTTGCCCGCGCTATTTGCATGAAACCGGAGATTATCCTGTATGACGAGCCCACAACGGGAATTGATCCGATTACCTCAGATAGTATTAATCAGCTTATAAAAAGTCTCCACGATAAATTAAAGGTTACTTCTGTTGTGGTTACACATGATATGAAAAGTGCCTATACCGTTGCCGATAAGATCGCTATGTTGTATCAGGGCAGAATTATCGCCGAGGGCACATCGGAAGAGATCCAGAAGACTGATAACCCGGTCGTGCATCAGTTTATCAACGGTCTTGCGCAAGGTCCGATCACTGAAACTATCGAGCATCATTTTAAAAATACGTTAGATTAATTTTCTACCTATAAACCCGAGGAGGCAGCATGGTATTCGGCAAGACAAAATTGGAATTAAAAGTCGGCATTTTTGTTTTTTTAGGTTTGATGGTTTTGATGATCTTCATTTTGATGATCGGTAAAATCAAAACCTGGGCTGCCGGGTATCAGGTTAAAACAACCTTTAATTTTGTCAATGGCGTTAAGATCGGCGCTCCGGTGCGTTATGCCGGCGTTGATGTCGGAGAAGTTAAGCACATTGACATAAATTTTGAGGGACAAAGCAGTAAACCGAAGGTAACCGTTATTAGTTGGGTGCGCAATGATATCAGGATTCCGAATGATTCCAAGGTGTGGGTGAACACCTTAGGGCTTTTAGGCGAGAAATATATTGAGATCATCCCCGGTAAAGAAATTATGAGTGCGTTGGGTGATGGCGGTACTTTGGTAGGAACTGATCCGATTTCCATGAATGAGATCGGTGATCTTGCGCATAAGATTGTTGCGGATATTGATGAAAGCATTGTCCGTATCAAGGATGGGGAGGGGACGGTCGGGAAACTTTTATATGACGATACGATTTATAAGGAACTAGAAGCGCTTGTCCTTGATATCCGCAAGCATCCTTGGAAACTATTCTTTAAGAATAAGTAACACAGGGTATGAAAACAAAAACGGTTTTTAGTTGTCAGAGTTGCGGATATCAGTCGGCAAAGTGGCTGGGTAAATGTCCTGATTGCAACAGCTGGAATTCTTTTATCGAGGAGGATTATACATCCCCCATCCCGTCAGGAAAGCCGCGAGAGCGTGCTGCGCTCTACAAAGAGAAACCGGTTTTGTTGCGGGATGTTCAGGAACAGGAATCAAGCAGGATCAAAACCGGTTTACATGAATTGGACCGTGTCCTGGGCGGGGGTATTGTTCCGGGGTCGGTTACATTAATCGGCGGGGATCCGGGAATCGGGAAATCGACGATTTCCCTGCAGGTTTCCAATGAACTGACAAAACACAAGCATCGTGTTTTATATATTAGCGGTGAAGAGTCTGTGGCGCAGACGAAATTACGCGCCAAGCGCCTGGGCGCAGGGCATGACGGCGAATTGTTCATTGTTAACCAGACCGATCTATCGCTTATTCTTGAATACATCCGTCAGATCAAACCTGATGTGGTTTTTGTTGACTCCATACAGGTTATTTTTGAACCGACGATTTCTTCATCGTGCGGCAGCGTCAGCCAGGTACGGGAGTGCGCCGGAATTTTGACGCAACTGGCAAAGACCAGCACTATCGCTTTGTTTTTGATCGGGCATGTGACCAAAGAAGGGATGCTTGCCGGGCCGCGCGTTCTCGAACATATGGTTGATACTGTTCTTTATTTTGAGGGTGACCGGTTTTCAACGTATCGCATTTTACGGGGCGTCAAGAATCGATTTGGCTCGACCAATGAGATTGGTGTTTTTGAAATGGGGCCTGAAGGGCTGTCGGAAGTAAAGAATCCCTCCGAGATATTTCTTTCGGAACGCCCCAAAGATGTTTCCGGTTCTGTGGTTTCCGCTGTTCTTGAGGGGACCAGACCTTTATTAGTTGAAATCCAGTCTTTGGTTAGTAAGGCGAATTTTGGATACGCAACTCGTAAAGCACAAGGATTTGATTATAATCGTCTTGCTCTTTTGGTAGCGGTCCTTGAGAAGCGCATGGGCCTGCATCTTGAGGCTGAAGATATTTTCGTTAATGTCGCAGGTGGGATCAAAATCGTTGATCCTGCCGCGGATCTTGCAGTGAGTGTTGCAGTAGCTTCCGCATTGCATGACCGTGTTATTATGCCTGATACGGTCGTGCTGGGGGAAGTGGGGTTGGCCGGTGAGATCCGCAGTATCTCGCAGGCCGGCATTCGCGTGAATGAAGCGGCAAAACTTGGTTTTAAACACTGTCTTATACCCGCGAACAACCGTAAAAATCTTGAATATAAAAAAGATGCCATAGAAGTAATACCGGTTGCTACTCTTCAGGAAGCGCTGGATATGGTTTGCCCTGCTGGCGGTGGGTCGCATTAAGTTGGTTTTTATAAATTGGAGCTTCACTTAACAAGAATAGTGCAGGTGTTCTGCCCCGCTGTGCGGGGCCTCACTCAACAAGAATAGTGCAGGTGTTCTGCCCCGCTGTGCGGGGCCTCACTCAACAAGAATAGTGTAGGTGTTCTGCCCCGCTGTGCGGGGCCTCACTAAATAGAAACAGTAGGTGTTCGGGAGGTGTTATGAATTTATTATCCGTACGGTTATTATTCGTTTTTATCAGCATGGTTATAGGTTATCAAACGCTGGAAACAAAAGGAATCGGCTGGATTGGCATGTTGGTTGGTTTTGGCGCCTCCATTATTATCATTATACTCGAAATTGGCATGCGTAAAGTTTCAGTACGGGGGCTTTCGAGCTCGGTTTTTGGTTTGATCCTCGGTCTTATTATGTCAAAACTTGTTACCGATGCTTTTAGCCTTGCTCAAATTCCACCTGAGCAGTTGGCGCAGGTACGCGTGACATTGACCCTGGTTTTTTGTTATCTGGGTATGGTTATCGGTTTGCGCGGTAAAGATGAATTCAACGTGATTATCCCGTATATCCGTTTGCGCAGGCAAGACCAAATGGAAGAGGTGACTATTCTTGATACAAGTGTTATCATTGACGGCCGGATCCTTGATATTCTGAAAACGAAGTTCGTTGAAGGAAAATTGATCATTCCGAAATTCGTTTTAAAAGAACTTCAGCAGATTGCCGATTCGTCCGATCCGATGAAACGTCAACGCGGCAGACGGGGCCTTGAAATGCTTCATATTATGCAGAAAGATAATGCCCAGTTGATTTCCCTGCATGATGAAGAGTTTCCTGAGGTGCACGAGGTTGATGCGAAATTAGTGAAATTGGCCAAAGTTATGGAAGCAAAAATCATGACGGTTGATTTTAACTTAAATCGCGTTGCCAGCTTACAGGGTATTAAAATCTTAAATATTAATGAAATGGCCAATGCCTTAAAGCCCGTTGTTTTTCCGGGTGAGGAGATGCACGTCAAGCTCATTAAAGAAGGTAAGGAGCATAATCAGGCTATCGGATATCTTGATGACGGCACGATGATTGTTGTTGAAGATTCGCGCCGGTTTATCGGTCAGGATGTAAAAGTTACGGTGACCTCAGTCTTGCAGACACAGGCGGGCAGGATGATTTTTGCTAAATTAGAACGATAGCGTATGTATGTCAGCGCGATTGTCCTTGCCGCGGGCAAGGGCGTGAGGTTCGGGAGTACGGTTTCTAAACCGCTTGTCCGGATTTGCTCAAAGCCGGTAATCGTTTATAGCCTGAAGGCATTGCAGGAACATCCGCAGGTCACGGATATTGTCGTGACGGTTAACGCGGAGAATCGCGCTCCGATACGGGCTTTAATACGGCGTTATGGGATCTCAAAAGTCAGGACCGTAGTTTTTGGCGGCGCCGAGCGCAGGGATTCTGTTGCGCATGCTTTAGGTTCACTGCATCCGTGTGCTGATATGGTTTTAATTCATGATGCAGCCCGGCCTTTTATTGATGCAAAGGTTATTTCAAATGTTATTGCTGAGACGAAAAAGACCGGCGCGGCAATCGTAGGGGTGCCGGTTAAGGCTACGATAAAGAAAATTGCAGGGTCACAAAGTCACGCGGTCATAAGGTCACAAGACTGCGAAGTCAGGCGCGTGATGAAGACTATTGACCGCAGCAACCTGTGGGAGATTCAGACACCACAGGGGTTTGCTGTTACGGTTATTCGGGAAGCATTCCGGCGGTTTGGAAAAACAAACGTTACTGATGATGCCATGCTTGTTGAGAGATTGGGCAGGCGTGTTTCCGTGGTACGGGGTTCGTACTATAATATAAAAGTAACGACGCCGGAGGATCTGGTAATCGCGGGCGCAATCGCAAAACAATGGAAACAAAAATAGGTTTTGGATATGATGTACACCGGTTGGTAGAAGGGCGCCGGCTTATCTTGGGAGGGATTGATATCCCTTTTTCAAAAGGCCTCTTGGGACATTCGGATGCGGATGTGCTTTTGCATGCGATTACCGATGCGTTGCTTGGTGCAGCCGGCCTTGGTGATATCGGAGAGCTTTTTCCGGATACCGATAGCCGATATAAAAATGCGGATAGCGCGCAATTATTGACCGAGGCGTTTCTTAAAGTCCGTAAGAATAATTTTTCTATTGGCAATATTGATGCAGTCATTGTGTGCCAGGAGCCAAAGTTGACACCATTTAAAAAACAAATACAATGCATGATTGCGTCGATTTTAGGTATTTCCCCTGATAATGTCTCTGTGAAGGCAAAGACGAACGAAGGATTAGGAGATATCGGCGAAGGTAAAGCGATTGCGGCATATGCAATTACTTTGATATGCAAGGAGATTTAAGATGAGCTTTTTTCTTTTTTGTTTAACGATTCTTGCAGGGCTTATTGTTCTTAAGTACGCGATTATCGGAATAATTTTTCGCGAAGAGATTATAAACATCCGCACAAAAGATCCGGCGGCCTGCAGTACGCTAACGGTTTTAGTTTTGTACCAGGGGTTGCATGCGTTGGTCGCGCATCGAGTTGCCCATTGGTTGTATAAGAGGAAATTCTGTTTTGTATCACGCTCGATCAGTCAGTTAGCGCGAAGTATCACCGGTATTGAAATACATCCGGGCGCTGTTATCGGAAAAAGATTTTTTATTGATCACGGTATGGGTACGGTTATCGGGGAAACTGCTATTGTCGGTGATGATGTGCTTTTGTATCAGGGGGTGACATTGGGCGGCACCGGGCTTGAAAAAGGTAAACGTCATCCGACGATCGGCAATAATGTGGTTATCGGAGGCGGTGCCAAGGTTTTGGGTAATATTACGGTGGGCGATAATTCCTATATTGGAGCCAATGCCGTTGTGGTGAAAGATGTTCCTGCTAATTCGACCGTGGTTGGCGTTCCCGGCCGCATTACGAAACAGGAAGGTAAGAAAATAGAGATTAGCCTTGATCATATCCACGTTCTTGACCCCATTATGCAGTTGGTTGATGAACTTGAACAGCGCATCGAGAAACTTGAGAAAAAGTAATGCCACTCCAGATTTATAATTCTCTGACGAGAAAAAAAGAGGTTTTTAAGCCGTTGTCCTCTGCAAAGGTGAATATGTATACCTGCGGAGTGACGGTCTATGATGCCTGTCATATAGGGCATGCGCGCAGCCTGTATATTTTTGAAGTTATGCGCCGCTATCTTGAATACAGCGGCTATCAGGTGAATTTCGTACGTAACATCACTGATATCGACGATAAGATCATTAATCGCGCCAATGAATTGAAAGTTCCCTGGAAAGAATTAGTTGATACATATATCGCAAGCTATCGCCAGGATTTATCCTGGCTTGGTGTGCGCTTGGGTTTATTGGACAAAGATAAAGAAGAGCCGCGCGCGACAAAGAATGTTCCGGAAATAATACAGTATATTCAGGTTTTGATTGAGAAGGGTTTTGCTTACGCGACTACGAGCGGTGTTTATTTTAGCGTGCGTAAGTTTAAAGAATACGGGAAACTTTCCGGACAAAGCATCGATCAAATGCTGGTTGGAGTGCGCAAGGATTCTGATGAGGCAAAAGAAGACCCGCTTGATTTTGCGCTTTGGAAGGCTTCAAAGCCAGGGGAGCCGTCATGGCCGAGCCCCTGGGGCGATGGAAGGCCTGGCTGGCATATCGAGTGTTCCGTGATGAGCCAGAAATATTTGGCATGTGATACGCTGGATATTCATGCCGGCGGCCGCGATTTAATTTTTCCGCATCATGAGAATGAGACAGCGCAGAGTGAGGCAAAGACCGGGAAGCCGTTTGCAAATTATTGGGTTCATCACGGGCTTTTGACCATCAATGGACAGAAGATGTCAAAGTCTTTGGGGAATTTTGTGACCATTGAAGATTTTAAGAATAAATATTGGAATGCAGATTTAATGAAGTTGTTCTATTTGAACGCGCTTTATTCTTCTCCTGTCGATTATACGGAAGAAAAAATTGAAGAAGCGAGGAAAGCGTTGGAGAGATTCGCGATTCTTTTTCATAATGTTGCTCGTATTAAGAAATCATTTATATCGTCTGTTCGAAAAACAGATGGTTTTATTGAAAAGCGGAAAGCATTATTTATTGAGGCAATGGATGATAATTTTAATACTCCGCAGGCTTTAGCTAGCCTGTTCGATCTTTTAAACGAGACAAACCATTTTATTGATACAAATGAAAATAGGGATGATTATGTTGCTGTTATTAATGAGGCAGAATGGGTTATTAAGGAGCTTGGAAGTAAAATCTTCGGAATTTTCGAAAATTCTCAGAATGAGGGATTGAGTACGGAAGAAGCTGCTTTATTAGAAGAAAGATCTCAGGCTCGATTGCGCAGGGATTTTAAAAGATCTGATGAGTTAAGAGATGCATTATTAAAGCAGGGCATTATTGTTGAAGATAGGAAAGACGGGACAGTAGACTGGCGCCGGAAAAACTAGGGTACTATTAACTATAGACTATAGGCTATCGACCACGTATATGAAGGGTACATTCATTACATTTGAAGGTTCTGAAGGCTGCGGAAAGAGCACGCAGTCAAAGTTGCTGAAGGAATATCTTGAGCAACAAGGGCATAAAGTTCTTTTTGTGCGTGAGCCGGGCGGAACCGTTATCAGCGAGAAAATCAGGCAGATCCTTTTAGATAAAAAGAACGACGGCATGTCAGCGACCTGTGAGATGCTCCTCTATATGGCTGCGCGCAGCCAGATCGTCGAGGAAGTCATTAAGCCGGCGCTTGGTAAGGGCATGGTTGTTATTTGTGACCGTTTTCTTGATTCAACGCTTGCCTATCAAGGGTATGGATTAGGTATGGATTTGAAGGTTATTAAGAGTGTTGGAGAGCTGGCAACAGGTGGGATATCTCCTGATTTAACGATTCTTCTGGATGTTCCGCTTGAACAGGGTTTGGCGCATCGAAAAGATAGCCAGGATCGTATTGAAAAGCGTTCCCTTGAGTATCATCAAAACGTAAGAAAAGGATATTTTGAGCTTGCCCGGCTTGAGCCGAAACGCATACAAGTGATTGCGGTTGAAAATAATATGACCGATACACAAGAGTCTGTCCGGAAAGCGGTCAATACGGTAATCGGTTAACGGTTATCGTAAAATTAGCACCGTTTACCGCTAATCGAAAACCGCTAACCGAAAACCGAAAGAAGCATATGGGATTTCAGGATTTTACAGAACATCAGTACGTGATTGAGCGGTTGAAAGGTTTTATTACTCAATCGCACGTTGCAGGGACGTATTTATTTACCGGTCCTGCGGGGATCGGTAAATATACCGTTGCCCGGGCGTTTGCCATGGCTTTAAATTGCCTGGAAAAAGAGGGTGATTTCTGCGGTAGTTGTTTTTCCTGCATGAAAATTGAAAAAAATGCGCATCCGGATATTCATTGCCTTGATTTTGCCGATGATGAGATCCCTATTGAGGCGGTGCGCGAGCTCAGACGCCAGGTTTCTTTGCGTCCGTATGAAGGAAAACACAAGATTTTTATTATTCGACGCGCCCATAAATTGGGGATTGCTTCTTCCAACGCGCTTTTAAAGACGCTTGAAGAGGCGTATGGGTCAACGGTAATCATCCTTATCACTGATAAGCCGTTTATGTTGCCTAAAACTATAGTTTCGCGCTGCCACCAGGTAAAATTTGCGGCTTTTACAAGACAACGGCTTACTGCGATATTACAGAGTGACTATAATGTTGGCGCTGATTTGGCGCATTATCTTGCTTATTCTAGTGAAGGGAGAATTGAAGAAGCCGTGCGTCTTAAAGATACGACGACTATTGAGTCTCGCGACGCAATTATCAATACCTTGGCGCTTGGTCTTGGTAAAACTAAACTGGGAGACAGCCGGGAGGAGATGCGTGAGTATTTGACTGGTCTTGCCCGTTGGTTCAGAGATATTTATCTTTTAAAGGCCGGTGTCAATGGTGATGAAATAATTCATCGTGATCGGATGCATGATCTTATGCGTGAGTCTGACCGGTTAAGTTTTGAGTCCCTCGACGAGATTTTGAGCACTATTACAACATCAAGCGCATTGTTAGACAGGAACGTGAATTCTAAGCTGCTTCTGGCGCATGTGGAAGCGGTTATATAGAAAGGGCCATCATGGAAAAAATAATTGCGGTACAGCTCCGGGATTACGGAACTGTATTTTTATACAATGCCGGAGAAGCACTTGTAAAAGAGGGAAGTATTGTTATCGTTGAGCACGATCGCGGTACGGATTACGGTAAAGTTGTCTCTCCGAAAGAAGCAACGTGTGTTGGGCATGATAAGAATCATCCGTGCCCGCGAGACGGTGGTAATGCAGTTAAATCAAAAGAGCAGCCCAAAAAGATCATCCGTGAAGCAAACGCACAGGACTTGAAGCAGATTGAAGAAGCGCGAGCTAAGGCGAAAGAGGCATTTGGCACCTGTTCCAAGAAAATTACAGAGCATAAACTTGATATGAAACTAGTGCATGCGGAATATTCTTTTGACCGCACGAAGATCGTATTTTATTTTACCGCTGCAGGACGAGTTGACTTCCGGGATTTGGTTAAGGACCTTGCAAAAATTTTTAAGGCGCGTATTGAATTGCGTCAGATCGGCGTACGCGATGAAGCGCGTTTGTTCGGCGGTTTTGGCCCGTGCGGCAGAGAATTATGTTGCGCGCGTTTCCTGAAGGATTTTGAGCCTGTTACCATAAAGATGGCAAAAGAAGAGGGATTGCCGTTAAATCCTCCCAAGATATCCGGGTTGTGCGGAAGGCTTATGTGCTGCCTTAATTTTGAGTATGAAACATATAAAGCGCTTTCCAAGGGGTTGCCCCGGGAAGGAGAACGCGTCCATATCCCGCAAGGCAAAGGAAAAGTTATCGGGGTTAATGTTTTTAAGCGTTCGGCAACAATTGAACTTGAAGATGGGACTATTACCCAGGTGAGTTACAAGGATAAAGAGCATGGCGAATAAATTTTATATAACAACACCGATTTACTATGTCAACGCCGCTCCGCATATCGGCCATTCGTATACCACGATAGCGGCGGATACTCTTGCCCGATATGAACGTTTTGTCCTGGGTAACGAGAACGTTTGGTTCCTTACCGGTACCGATGAGCATGGACAGAAAATCCAGAAGGCTGCTGATGAAGCGAAATTATCGGCGCAGCAGTTTGTGGATAATGTTTCCGGGCAATTCCGTGAACTCGGTAAACAACTTGCTATTGCAAATGATGATTTTATCCGTACGACTGAATCGCGGCATATACAAACGGTTCAGCGGGCGCTCGAGATCGTTTATAAGAACGGCGACATCTACGAAGATACCTATGAGGGATGGTATTGCACTCCCTGCGAGACTTTTTGGCCCGAGTCTCAGCTTGTCGAGCGTGTCTGTCCTGATTGTAAAAGACCGGTTGATAAGATTTCCGAAAATAATTATTTTTTCAGGCTTTCTAAATATCAGTCGTGGCTCATTGAGTATATTGAGACGCATCCGAATTTTATTAGACCGCAGTATCGCCGTAATGAGGTTTTAAGTTTCTTAAAAATGAACGTTTTGAGCGATCTGTGCATTTCCCGGCCGAAGGAACGTTTGAGCTGGGGCATCCCGTTACCGTTTAGCCGGGATCATGTCACCTATGTCTGGTTTGATGCATTGGTTAATTATATCAGCGCCGTCGGTTCGTTTGATGATGCGGGAAAATATACATCGGCGTGGTGGACTGAAGGGACTGAAATAGTGCATCTTATGGCTAAAGATATTTTACGGCACCACGCGGTGTATTGGCCGATTATGCTCCATGCGCTGGGTATTCGCCAGCCGGATACGATTTTTGCGCATGGGTGGTGGATGATGCATGACGCGAAAATGTCGAAATCACGGGGGAATGTGGTTTCTCCCGCCGCTATGGTCGATCGTTTCGGCATTGATACGTTCCGATATTTTCTCTTGCGCGACGTGCCGTTTGGCATGGACGGTAATTTCTCCGAGGATGCAATTATCAAGCGTTTTAACGGGGATTTAGCCAACGATATCGGGAATCTGGTTTACCGGACACTGACCATGGTTGAGAAGTATTATAAGGGGCAGGTCCCTGTTTGTCCGAGAGCTTCCAACGAAGCATCGGCAGCGATATATGCCAAAGCCGATCATTTGCAGGAAGAAATTTCTCCGTATCTTACTGCTGCGGCTGATTTTAATTTCAGCGCGGCTCTTGAAAAGATCTGGGAATTGGTTAATATGGCCAATAAGCATGTTGAGAATACAAAGCCGTGGAATCTGGCCAAAGAAAATAAGACGGAAGAGTTGAAGGGTTTTATACGGCTTTTAGTTGACGTTATTCGGGTTGTTGCCGATGCCATATATCCGGTTATGCCCAATACCGCTTGTTTAATTAAAGAGCAGATTGGGCAGGATGTTGTAAATAAGGGGAACCCGCTTTTCCCGAGAATAGATACGAAAAGAGGTTAGCGGTTTGCGGTTGCCGGTTAACGGTCGCCAGGTGTATTGAACCGAAAACCGAACACCGATTACCGAAAACCGATCTTGCAGATATGAATGCTGAACTAATCGATACGCACGCGCATATAGATTATCCCGATTATGATCAGGATCGTGACGAAATGATCGGACGTGCCCTGGATGCGGGGATCGCATACATTATTAATGTCGGCCCTACTCTTGAAGGTTCACGTAACTCCGTAAAACTTGCTGCGCAGTATCCGGGAGTATTTGCTGCGGTTGGGATTCATCCTCATGATGCTGATAATCTGCCTCCCGGCTATGCCGATAGCATTACGGGGCTTTGTGCTCAAAAAAAAGTCGTTGCCGTGGGTGAGATTGGTTTGGATTATTGCAAAAACTTTTCCAAACCGGAAAATCAGCGGGAACTCTTTCGGGCACTTTTATCTGTGGCTAAAAAAGTTGATCTCCCGGTTGTTTTGCATAGCCGCCAGGCGGATCATGATACCATCCGTATCATAAAAGAATTCATGCCGATACGGGCAGTGGTGCATTGCTTTTCAAGTGATATCGGTTTTTTACATGATTGCCTGGGGCTGGGATTTATGGTTTCGTTTACGTGCAATGTTACGTACAAAAAATCAGAACACGTGCGTCAGGTTGTCCGTGAAGCCCCTCTTGAACGGGTTATGCTTGAGACTGATTCCCCGTATTTGCCGGCTGAAGGGTACCGGGGTAAGCGCAATGAACCATTTTTTGTGCGTCATTTAGCCGAATATGTAGCTGCTCTCCGGGGAATTCCTTTTGAAGAAGTTTGTCGCGTAACGACAGAAAATGCGAAGAGGTTCTTTCATCTGCCATGAAACCACGTGTATCGATTGTTCGATGCCAGGAGTACGAACGGAATTGTTTAGAGGCGGCACTTGGGTATTGCCTGGAGCTTTGCGGCGGTATCGGCGCTTTTGTGAAGCCGAATTCCCGGGTTCTGGTAAAGCCGAATCTTTTGATGGCTAATGGACCTGAATGTGGCGTTTGTACTCATCCGGAGGTTGTCCGGGCGGTTGTGCGTCTTTTAAAAAAGCATGGATGCACTGTTTTTGTCGGAGACGGCCCCAGTGTTTGGGGAGCAATTCAGGACGTGAATGTTGTTTACGAAGCTTCGGGTGTAAAAAAAGTTTGTGATGAAGAAGGTGTCAGCCTGGTTCAGTTTGATAAACGGCGGTGGCATGGAAAATTCCCGCTGGCGGCTTTCCTTGATGAGGTTGACCATTTGGTCTCTGTTGCTAAATTCAAAACACACGAGTTTACGACCCTAACTGCCGCCGTAAAAAACAATTTCGGGCTCGTATCCGGTACCTTCAAAACGGAATTACATAAGAAATATTATGATAAGAATGAGTTTGCAAATATTCTTCTTGATGTGTATCGGGAGTCGAACCCTTCATTAACTATTGTCGACGGTATTATTGCCATGGAGGGTGATGGTCCGTCAACCAGCGGGACATTGCGTAATCAGGGGATTTTAGTGGCGGGTCGTGATTGTGTGGCGATTGACAGCGTTTTGGCGACTGTTATGGGGCTCAAACCGATAGACATTGTGACGAACAGGGAAGGTGCCCGTCGTAAAATCGGTGTCGCTGATGTGCAGGAAATTGATATTCAGGGGGAGACGATCGACAATGTTAAAGGAAGACCGTTCACGCTGCCGGTTTCGTCGGTTCACAGCAGGATCCCGCAGCCGGTCATCAGTTTTGTTAAAAGGTTTTTGTATTTCAGACCGGCGGTGAATCATAAAGCTTGTGTCCGTTGCGGCGCTTGTATTGAAGCCTGCCCTCAAAAAGTGATCCGTAAAGTAAAGGGGAAAATCGTTATTGATTATTCCCGTTGTATTTCATGTTTCTGCTGTCAGGAGATGTGCCCGCATTCGGCGATTCAGGTAAAGAAAAGCTTGCTTGCAAAACTTTTGAAACTTTAGTGAGGAATTATGTCTATCCGTTCAATAGCGTGGAAAGATAATGCAATAACAATCATTGACCAGACAAAATTGCCGGGTGAGTTTGTGTATCTGCCTATCCGCGATATAAAAACCCTTTGGCATGCTATTAAGGCATTAAAGGTGCGTGGCGCTCCGGCCTTAGGGGCAGCGGCAGCGCTTGGAGTTTATCTGGGGATACGCGGTTCAAAAGCAAGAAATTTTGCTGCTTTTTTCAAAGAACTCGACAGGGTTTCCCGCTATCTTGCTTCTTCCCGGCCGACCGCGCGCAATCTCTTTTGGGGGATTGAACGGATGTGTTCGGTGGCGGTTAAGAACAAGCATGAACCTATCGTCGCTGTTAAAAAACTTATGCTTAAGCAGGCGTTGCAGATTATCGAAGATGACCGGCGTATCTGCCGTTTGATCGGATCATATGGCAGTAAGCTTATCAAAGATAACGCGCGTATTCTTACCGTTTGCAATACGGGAATATTGGCTACGATTGATTATGGCACGGCATTAGGCGTTGTTTATAAGGCGCATGAACAGGGCAAAAGAATAAAAGTTTATGCTTCGGAAACGCGGCCGCTGCTGCAGGGGGCTCGTCTGACTTCCTGGGAACTTAAGAGAAAAGGCATTGATGTTACGGTTCAATGTGACAATATGAGTGCAGTTTTGATGCAACAAGGTAAGGTTGATCTGGTGATTGCCGGTGCCGATCGTATTGCGGCTAATGGTGATACCGCCAATAAGATCGGGACCTATAGCTTAGCGGTACTTGCACAATATCACAAAATACCTTTTTATATCGCGGCACCTGTTTCGACATTCGATTTCGATATTGCAAGCGGCGCAGAGATCCCGATCGAGCAAAGAAATGGTGCTGAGGTGCGAGAGCTTCTTTTTAAGAAGCCCATGACGGCAAAAGGAGTTTCCATTTTTAACCCCGCTTTTGATGTTACGCCGCATAGTTTGATAACAGGGATAATCACGGAAAAGGGTATTTTGAAACCGCCGTTTATTCAGACCATAAAGAGAGCGTTGCGGTAGGAATGTTTGTGTGCGATGAAACTTAGTGATATCGGAGAATTCGGGTTTATTAACCGGGTGCGCAGGGGAATTAAAGTCGATGCCGGGGTGGTGCGCGGCAGCGGAGATGACTGCGCTGTCCTTGCTTTTGATGCGCGGTATTACCAGCTTTATACCTGCGATATGATCGTAGAAGGCGTTGATTTCCTTCGTACGGAAGATCCGTATTTGGTCGGGCGTAAAGCTGTGGCGATCAATCTGAGCGATATTGCTGCCTGTGGCGGGTTCCCCCGTCACTGCGTTGTTTCCTTGGCGGTGCCTCAGAAAACGCCGGTTCGATATCTTGACAGGGTTTGTGACGGAGTGCTTTCCATGACGCGCCAGTTTAAGGTGAATCTTGTCGGGGGAGATATGAGCAGTGCCCGTCAATTAATGATTGATATCAGCATGCTCGGTCTTGTCGAAAAGAAATGCCTTGCCTTGCGTTCGCAAGCAAAACCCGGTGACATTATTTGTGTTACGGGCTCTCTGGGTGGTTCGTATAAAGGTAAGCATCTTCGATTTACGCCGCGGGTTTCTGAATCCCGCTTTTTGGTCCGGCATTTTGGCATAACATCAATGATCGATATCTCCGACGGTTTGATGCAGGATTTAGAGCATGTCGTGGGTGCCAGTGGCGTCGGCGCAACGGTGTTAGCGGAGGCGGTTCCCGTAAATCCGGAAGCAAAGGACCTTTCCGACGCATTGTGTTCGGGAGAGGATTTTGAATTGCTCTATACGCTCCCCCGCCGGGAAGCGCACAGACTTTTATTGAAGAATCCGGGTATGTGTATACCGATTGGTTCCATTACCGATAAGAAGGAAGGCCTGCGCGTTCTTGACGCGTTTGGGCGGGAAATTCCCGTAACTAAAAAAGGGTATACCCATTTTTCTTAGACTATGCATATTATTTCTAAGTCTGCTTGCGATACCCTGAAATTCGGCAAATCCATGGCGCGCAGCCTTGGTCCGGGTGATATCGTTTGCTTAGTCGGGCAGTTAGGCGCGGGGAAAAGTGTTTTGGCGCGGGGGATTGTTAAAGGCCTGGGAGTACGCCAGGAGCGCGTAACCAGCCCCACGTTTGTTTTAGTGAACCAGTATGCCGGCACTCATTTCCCGGTTAATCATTTTGATTTGTATCGCCTGCTCGATAGTAATGATATTGCTCATTTGGGATATGAAGAATATTTTTACGGTGAGGGAGTTTCCGTCATTGAATGGGCTGATCGCTTGGGGAAACTTATGCCGAGCGATTATGTAAAGGTGCATATCGCCATACAATCTGAAAATACCCGTTCAATCATTATCAGCGCCAGTGGAAAACGGTCGCGAGCTGTTGTGGAGCACATACATGAAAATTATTGCCATTGATACAACGACTCAATACGTAGCTTTGGGAATAGCCGATGGCGGGAAAGAATACGGTTGTGATATTAATCTGGGGGTCAAACATTCAATGTTGTTGGTCCCCGTGATTGAACGAGCAATGGTTGCGGCGGGATTATCTTTAAAAGACATTACATATTTTGCCTGTGGTATCGGTCCGGGGTCATTTACCGGTGTGCGCGTCGGTTTAAGCACGGTCAAAGGGTTGTGTTGGGCGCTTAACAAGCCTATCATAGGTATTCCTTCGCTTGATACTATTGCCCGTAATGTGCCGCAGCAGTACGGGGATGCGGTGATTGTTCCGGTTCTTGATGCAAAACGCGGGTTAGTATACGCAAGTATGTATAAACGAAAAGGCAAAATCTATACAAAGAGATCAGGCTATTTACTGGTTTCAGCAGGTGAACTTATGAAAAAAGTACCTGCCGATGCGGTTTTTACCGGTGATGCTGTTGGTTTGTACCGGGATATTTTTATGCAAGGGGCAAAGAAGGCCGTTCTTTTGGATAAAGATTACTGGTATCCGGCTTCCCATGCTCTGCTTTCGTGTGTCAAAGAAAAGTTGCAAACTGGTACCATTGACGATATCTTTAAACTCAATCCTCTTTATCTATACGCAAAAGAATGCCAAATAAATACTTTAAAAAAATAATTGGATACCGGCCGACGTGGGCAGAAGTCAGTTTGGAAAATCTTGCCCATAATTTCAAGGAAATTCAAAGATCCGTTGGCTCGAATGTTAAAGTTATGGTGACGGTCAAGGCCGATGCCTATGGTCATGGGCTCATTCCTGTTTCAAAAAAACTCCTTTCCTGCGGAGCAGATGCGTTTGGCGTCGCTTCCATTGATGAAGGTATAAAACTCCGGAAAGAAAAAATTAAACTGCCGATTTTAGTGTTGGGTGCGTGCCTGACTGAATATATCGATCCGTTGTTCGAATATGATTTGATTCCTACGGTCTGTACGTATGAATTTGCCCATGCGCTTGATATTGCTGCGCGCAAACGTTGTAAACCGATTAATGTCCATATCAAGGTTGATACCGGTATGGCAAGAATCGGTGTTTCACCGGAAGATGCCTTCGACCTTGTCAAGAGGATTTCCTGTTTCCGGCACTTGCGTGTGGAAGGGCTTTTTACGCACTTTGCTTTTGCTGATATGAACCCTGAATTTACCAAATATCAAATAGAACTTTTCCGCCAGCTCGTCACTAAATTGGAAAAAGCGGGTGTGAGTATCCCTTTGACACATGCCGCCAATAGCATGGGAATTGCCGGCTATAAAGACGGTCATTTCTCGATGGTTCGTCCCGGCATAGTTTTATATGGTTTGTATCCGCGCAAAGATATTGCCATGCAATTAAAGCCGGTATTGTGTTTAAAAACTCGTATTGTGCATGTCAAGCGAGTGCCGAAGGGACAGGGTGTCAGTTATGGGCATACCTATGTCACGAAAAAGGCTACGTCTATTGTTACATTACCGATTGGGTATGGTGATGGATATCCGCGTAATCTTTCCAATATTGCATCCGTGTTGATAAAAGGAAAGCGTTTTACGATCAGCGGTAATGTCTGTATGGATCAGATCATGGTTGATGTCGGGAGTATCCCGGTCAAAATAGGAGAAGAGGTCGTTCTTATCGGCTCGCAAGGAACGGGTATCATCGGTGCTGAAGAATTGGCTGAGCGGTCCGGCACTATTCCCTATGAAATTGTCTGCGGCTTAGGCAGCAGAGTTCCCCGCGTGTATCTGTAAACTTCTGCAAAACAAAACCTGCCAGTTGTAGCACAGTTAGTTCAATGTTCAAGGTTCAAAGTTAGTTCATAGTGAATAGTTTAAGCTAAAAACAGAGCATATAGTCCGTTTCTAACGGAAAACATGCTTTGAACATTGAACTATGAACTGTGAACTAATTACGGCGTGTGTTGAATAAGATAGAGACTCAGCGTGAAGAAAAAAACGTGGCTTAAAGAAACCGCAACAATGGGCATGAGAATGCCGGCGTACCCCAAGGCAATGCTTATCGCGTTAACAACGTAATACAAGAATCCTACAACTATTGACAACCCGAGCGAAGAAAGTCCCGTAGCCCGTTTTTTCAGCTTGAGCGAGAATGGGATCGCAAGAAAAATAATAATAAAACTTGTGAGGGGGAAGGCAAATCGCTGGTAGAGGTCGACTTTTAGTTTTCTGATAACACCGGTAGCCCCGCTTTTTGAAAGTTTCCAGATATAGTCTTGGATCTGGGCAATCGTCATGTTTTCTGTTTTTTGCCGCTGAGAAAGGAATTCTTTCGGTGTTTCGGGGATAGCGACAATTTCTTCGTCCATGTAACGGGGTTCGGTTTTCATTTGTCCGTTTAATTCGAACTCGTAGGTTAGGCTATGATAAAAACGCCAGAGTCCATCCATGAAAACGGCTTTATTGGCAACGATTTTCTTAATCAGATTCTGGTGCTCATCATGTTCAAGGATGGTGATGCCTTCCATGGTATTTGAGCTTGGGGTAAAGCGATTCACAAAGATTAACCGGTTGCGCAACCCATACATTGATAGATTCAAGATTGTTTCATCGGTTTTCTGCGGGGTTTGTTTCTTGCCGCTTTCGATCTGTGTTTTTATCTGTTGGTTGAGTTGCAGCGCGTTCGGCACAAAACGGTCATTGATCCAGAAAATGAACATGTAGAGGATAACGCCGAATATGATTATGGGCTTGGAAATCTGAAAAATACTTAAACCTGAAGAGCGCATGGCAATAATCTCATTATTGCGGTTGAACGAACCGAATGTATAGAGTATTGCTAACAGGGTGGAGATGGGAGCAACCTGCACAAAAATAATCGGTAAATAAGACACGTAGTATTGTATGAGAACAAGGACAGGAGTGTGGAGTTTCAGAAAATCATTCAGATTGGCAAAGACATCGATAATGACATATAAAAAGAGGAACGAAAAGATACACGTGAAGAAGAGCGCAAGAACGTTTTTGGTTACATAACGGTCTAAGATGCGCATAGCCGATAGGTGAGAAACGCCCCTATTCCCCCAAGAATGATGTTTGGAAGCCACATGGCTATTTGCGGATCCACGCGGCCTTGCAGTCCGAGCGCCTCCGATCCTAAAAGCAGGAGGTAATATATTCCTACCGTAACAAAAGCGATTCCAAAGTTGATTGATTTTTCCCGGCGCCTGGTGATGATAGCTAGAGAAGACCCCAGGAGAACAAAAATAAAACAGGAAAATGCCAGCGAAACCTTTTCATTTATTTCGGTAATAAGGGGGGCCGGATTTACTCCATTACGTTTTAATTGATCGATTTCATTCCGAAGCTCGGTGATAGTCATATCTTTGGGTTTTTTTCGCAGGTCTTCTTTGTTCTTCCCGTCTCCGAAATTCAACGTCATAAAATACGTTTTAAAATTAAGTTTATAGAAGTTACTCGGGTTATTGGGATCAGGTTCGTCTGATGTGCCGTCAATAAGCTTGAGTTTGACGACTTTCTTTTCGGGAATACTGATGAACTCGCCGTGCCGGGCAACAATCGTTCGTGTGGCTTTCCCTTCCTGTGGTTCGTAAATGCGCACGTTGCTCATTTTATTTTCTTCAATGCGGTAAATAAAAAGAATGTATTTTTGGAAGGAATTAATAAATACGCCGGGTTCAAGTGCGGCAGTGGGATTCTTGAGCCCTACCTCCATCATGGTTTTGCGTGAAGCAAAGTGGGCGTAGGGAATGACTTTGTCGTTAAAGATAACCAAGATGAGACTTAAAATCAGCCCTATGACCAGTAGCGGCGCGATAAGCCAAAATAGGTTGATACCTGATGAACGGATTGCGATGATCTCGTTATCGCTGGAGAGTCTTCCGAGCGCAAGTAAAACTGCGGTTAGTGCCGCGATGGGAAGCGTATAGGTTAAAAGATACGGAATCATGAAAAGAAAAAGTTTTGAAACACTGAGGATGTCAACGCCCCTATTAATGACAAGCTCGGCGATCTTGATAAGGTTGCCCAAGAGCATGACAAAGGTTAAAACTCCTAAGCCGAGGAATAAGGGGCCCAAAAACTCTTTTATGAGATAGTTGCGTAGAATTTTCATGCAGTCATTCGTTAGTTGGCCAGAGTCAGAACGAAGACGATGTTTGCTCCGGCTTTTTTGAGTGCACAGGATGCTTCGGATGCTGTTGCACCAGTTGTTAAAACATCGTCAATGAGGAGGATATTTTTTCCCCCAATCACTGTGTTTTCTTGTACTGAGAAACTTCCTTGTACGTTGACAAGGCGATCGGCAGTTTTTAAATCCGCCTGCGTTTTGGTCGAGCGGTTTCGCAGGAGTATGTCATCGGCCAGGCATTTGTTGAATGCCTCGGCGATATACTGGCTGAGTTCTGTTGCCTGGTTAAATTGTCGTTCTCTCAGCCGTGCTTCGTGCAGAGGAATAGGGACTATTAAATCCATAAATTCCACCGGCACGCGGTACTCACCGATAAAGTTAATCAAAAGTCTGCTTAACGGTTTTGCCAAGTAATCCTTGCCGTTATATTTGAACTCATGGATGAGTTCTTTCACCGGCCCCTCGAATGTACAGGGGCTGAACGCCCGGTCAAAATGATATTCTCTCCTGATACAGTCGGGACAGACGTTCTTTGTCAAATTTTTCTTATCAAGATGCCTGCCACAGCGGATACAGAAGGGAGGCGTATTTTCTTTAATCGAAGTCCAACAATCAAAACAGACCAGGTCATCAACTGCGTAATTCGTTATTTTATTTTTGCAGGATACGCATTCCTTTGGATAAACAATGTCGGTCAGCCCGCGGAAGAAACTGCGAATTGTGGTCTGTGCCGTAGGAGAATCAGTTCCGATGCCGAAACGGGCTAATCGCCCCTTCGGTAGTTGTAATTTTTCCTTTTCAGTAAAATTACCCATTATACACCTCCCGGGGGACTAGCTTCAGCCCTCACTTCTGGTTACACCAAATTGTTAAACTATGATATCAAGAGAAGTTAGCGTTGTAAAGAATAATTCAAGAGTTGGTATTCGGTTTACGGTTATCGGTGCTACCGCTAACCGCACACCGAATACCGCAAACCGTATTGACACCCTCTTACAACCATAGTACAATACCCACCATGCAGATACCTTCCACGCTGGAGCTCAAGAAACAACTACATGCCCTTTTGGAGCAGCATGCGCTTAAAAAAGGGAAGTTCATTCTTTCTTCCGGGAAAGAAAGTAATTACTATCTTGACGGCAGGATTATTACTTTGACTCCGGAAGGGGTCTATCTTATCGGCAATATTATGCTTGATATGGTTAAAGATCTGCACATAGATGCTTTTGGAGGGCCGACGTTAGGCGCTGACCCGATTGTTGGCGCGGTAGCGGCGTTGAGCTACATACAGCATATCCCTTTTACTACTTTTATTGTTAGAAAAGCTGCGAAGGAACACGGTATGGGTAAGCAAGTTGAGGGACCGGCCTTAAAGAAAGGCAGCCGCGTGGTTATTGTTGATGATGTCGCCACAACCGGAAAAGCGCTTCTTGAAGCAAAAGATGCGCTTGATAAACTAGGCGTGACCATTGTCAAAGCCCTGGTGATCGTTGACCGCTTGGAAAGCGCCAAAGAAAATCTTGCCAAAGTAAATATTCCCTTAGAATCTATTTTTACTATCCGGGATTTCGGATTATAAAACCATGAATAATAGAGCAATTATTGTTGTCGGAGCCGGTCCCGCTGGCTTGATGGCTTCGATTCGAGCAAGCGAGTGCGGGGCGGTTGTTACTCTTGTTGAAAAGAAAGCATCGTGCGGCGCTAAAATCCTTTTAAGCGGGAAGGGGAGATGTAATCTTACCAATGCCTGCGATCTGGATGCATTTTTGAAACGTTTTTCCGGCAGGGGAGAGTTTTTACGCGATGCGTTCAAAAAATTTTTCAATGAAGATCTGATGCGGTTTTTTGAGGAACGCGGCGTGCCGCTTAAAGTGGAACGTCAATTCCGTGTTTTTCCTGTTTCCGACCGCTCGGCAACTATCCTTGACGTCTTAAAAACCGAGATCGAGAAACAGAAAGTAACGGTACTCTATAAATCGGTTGTGAAAGATATCCTTGTCATGCATGATCAGGCGCAGGGTGTTTCTCTTGAAAATGGCGAACGCCTGAAAGCAGATGCAGTTATTCTTGCGACTGGCGGGATTTCGTATGCTTTTACCGGCTCAACCGGCGACGGACAGCGTATCGCGGAAAAATTCGGACATGCGATCGTTCCTTTGCGGCCTGGTCTGGTGGCTTTGGATACGATTGAATCCTATCCTAAAGAACTTGAGGGTTTGACGCTTAAAAACATCCGTATTACATTTTCCACTGGTACGAAGGAGATTGTAACCGAAGTCGGGGAATTGATGTTTACTGCGCATGGCATTTCCGGTCCGTTAGTCATTACGGAGAGCGGACGGGTTAATGATTTCTTGATCGATAAACGGCGGGTGCATGCGGTGATTGATTTGAAGCCCGGCTTAACGATTGAACAATTAGAAGCCCGTTTGATACGGGAATTTAAGGCGAATACCCGTATGAATATCCGGAATATTTTAAAAGAGTTGCTGCCACTTCGTTTGATCGATACGTTCATTCATATGTTGAAGATAGATTCTCAAAAACAGGCAAGTCATGTGACTCTTGAAGAGCGCCGAAAAATCGTCCAGCTTTTAAAGGGTTTTACGCTTGAGATAAAAAGTACACAGCCGATCGAAGAAGCAATGGTAACACGCGGAGGAGTTTCGCTTAAGGATATTAATCCGCGTACTATGGAGTCCCGCCGCATTAAAGGGCTTTATTTTGCGGGAGAGATGATCGATATCGACGCTGATACGGGTGGTTTTAACCTCCAGGCGGCGTTCTCAACCGGTTACCTTGCCGGCGAAAGCGCTGCGATATAATTGCAGCAACCGATGAGGTTGCATCGTGCGATGAAAAAAATCTATCTTGCTTCTGATTCAAAAGCCCGCAAGAAACTGCTTGCTATTGCCGGTCTGAAGTTTACGGTTTTGCCAAGCGCAGTTACGGAACTAATCTCACCCGGAAAATTGAGTTACGCGAAAATGGTTGAACACAACGCTTTAATGAAAGCGCGCGATGTGGCATGCCGTCTTACAAAAGGCGTCGTTATCGCCGCCGATACGGTTTGCGTTCAGAACGGTTCTATTTTTGGTAAGCCCCGGGATTTGGTTGATGCCCATCGGATGCTGCGGAGACTTTCCTCAAGACCCCACATGCTTTATAGCGGATTAGCGGTGGTTGATGTTGAAACAAGGAAACAATTCGTTTGCCATGAAAAGACCAAAATTGTCATGGATAAACTTACCGACAGGGAAATTACGGCGTATTTTAAAAAAGTTTCCCCGCTTGATAAGGCGGGAAGTTTTGATATTCAAGGTAAAGGCGCGTTTTTCATCAAGCGTATCGAAGGTTGTTTTTATACTGTGGTCGGCTTGCCGTTACGCAAGCTCTATCGTATGCTCCTTAAAGTCAATGTCAGTGTTTTCGGGGTGCTTATATTCCCGCTTCTTATCCTGTCCGGCTGTTCTACCGAGTATAATATTGCCACCAAACAGGTAGAGTCATATTATTATAGCACTGATCGGGAAGTTGCTTTAGGGCAGAACATCGATCGGCAAATCCGTAAGGAGCCGGAATTCAAATTTACTGACGATCCGCTTGAACTGCAGCGTGTACGGGAAATTGGCAAAAAAATAGTGGCTGTTTGTGACCGCAAGGATATCGATTATCATTTTGATGTTTTTAAAGATGAGGAAGTTAACGCGGTATCGTTGCCGGGCGGGTACGTGTACGTCAATTCCGGTTTAATTGAAAAAGTTTCCAATGACGATGAACTTGCCGCGGTTATCGCCCATGAAGTCGGCCATATCGTCGCTCGGCATAGTATTAAAAAATTGCAGGCAAGCAATTTATATTCTGTTATTATGCTGGCTTCGGTGGCTACTCCCGGTTCAACGGGAGGGATCAGCGCTGCAGCAGATGCCGCCATGACGGAGCTGTTGCTTGGTTATTCCAGGGAAGATGAGTTGCTTGCTGATCAGCTGGGTACGCGTTATTTGAAACGTGCGGGATATAATCCGCGCGCCATGATTGATTTTATGAATAAACTGCATGATATTGACCGGCGAAAACCATTGCAGCCAAAAAATTATTATAAGACTCACCCGTATGGCGCTGATCGTATCAGGGTTATCAAGCAGGAATTGGGAGAAAAGATCGGTTTCGATGATTATATTAACACAGAAGATGTCTTGCATGACCAAAAACTCTAGATTTTGGCTTTTATTCCTGTTTGTCTGGTGCATGGCAATTTCCGCCGCATCTGCTGCCGATACTCCGTTTGGTACGCTTGAGTTCTTAAGTTGGAATCATCCCTGGAATAACTATAAATACCCCGATGAAAAGGCATTGAAAAAGACGTTTGCGCTTATGAAAGAAGCGGGCGTCAGTTGGGTGCGTATGGATTTCCTTTGGGAAGATATTGAACCGGTTCAGGGTCAAATCGATTATTCGAAATATGACCGTATTGTTGATCTGGCCACCTCATATGGCATTCATATATTAGGGATCATGAGTTATAGCGCTTCCTGGGCAGGCCCGTCTTGGAATAGCCCTCCTGATAAAGACGAAACGTTTGTTGCATTTACTGCGGGTGTTATTGACCGGTATAAAGGGAAAGTTACGTATTGGGAAATCTGGAATGAGCCGGATGATGCGACGTATTTCACGCCTCAGGATGCGATGGTTCGATACACGGAACTTCTGAAAAAGGTTTATACGCGGGCTAAGGCGGTGAATCCGGAATGTCGCATTTTGAACGGCGGCCTTTCCAAGAACGCAGTTTTTGCGCTGAAGAATATCTATAAAAACGGCGGCAAGGGATATTTTGATATTCTGGCAATCCATCCGTTTTCAAACCCTCTTAATGAATATGGGGTTTCCCGTGTGAGAGGGATTTACCGGGGATGCCGGAAAATCATGCGGGATTTCGGTGACGGTGATAAGAAAATCTGGTTTACCGAAATAGGCTGTCCGGGTGTCAAAGTGCCTCTTCGCAGGAACGGTTGGTGGGAAGGCAGGAGCCCTACAGAAAAAGAACAGGCCGCTTGGGTGCGGTATATTTACAGTGAGTTTATCACCTATGACGGCGTTGAGAAGATCTTCTGGGCTTTCTTTCGTGATACGAAAGATCATTTTCATAACGGTGTTGATGAATTCGGCCTTGTACGCTGGGATTTTAGTAAAAAGCCCGCATTTGAAGCGTATCGTAATGCTAGCCGTGTCTGGTTGGAGGAGTATCGACAGTCACGATAGTCTTAAGAATAATTCTGTGTGCTCTTGACAAAACGGGATTTTTAAGTATACTTTAAGAAATTACCAGTCCGGCAGACTCTGGTTTCTGGAGGGAAATTGGGGTTTGTCACGGTAAGATAAATTTAGCCGGATTGATAGACGGTTGTCTATCGTTCCGGCTTTTTCTTTGATTTAATAAGAAATACTTTTACAAAGGAGTTGCGATGGGTATGTTTGAAAAAGTGAAGAGAATCATCTGTTTAGTAATGGCGATGACGTTTGTGATGCAACAAGTAGGTTTTGCGCAGATGGCAATGGAACTTAATGTCGCATCGCATTTGAGCAGGATGGCTGCTCCCGCGATTGAGAAATTCCGCCCGGTGCATCTGCGTTACTTTTCCTATAATCCATCCACAGACCAAGTGCGTCTTTTGCTTGATAAAGGTGACGTACAATCTCTTGATCAGGTAGCAACGAAAGAGTCCACGCAGGTTTTGATGAAATATTTTCTTATAGGTATTTCTCTCCCGAATGAAAAATTTTGGGTTAATTTACGCCCCGATGCATCAGAGCGTATTATTGATCCTGTGCTTGAACAGACTGATTTAGGGAAAGTCCTCCTTGCAGCAGATGTTCAGCTTAAAAAAGATACCGCTAAGTACACTAATCCTGAAACGCCTACGGGAAAAGAATACTGGGATAAGGTTTATAAGAAAGCAGGAGAACTTTTTGGTTCTGAACAGATTACGATTCCTACCTTGACTCGTCCCTGGATTGTTCCCAATGAAGTTATTATCCGTGAATCGGCAGACAGCGCCTATATTTATAAGGCAACCATGAAAGTTATGCTAGAGCAGGATCATTTGAAGAATTCCGATATGTACGCATTCAATGATCCGCGTATGAAGGCATTGAACGAATATTCATCGCAGCTTATCAGGGAACTTATTATTCCGCAGCTTACCAAAGAAGTAAATAATTCCAAAAAATATTCGGACTTACGACAGGTATTTTATTCCTTAGTTATGGCGCGCTGGTTTAAACTCCATTTTAAAGGGGCGCAAGGAAAGTATGCCCAGATGATAGATAAAGGTAAGATGACGGGGTTGGCATCTACCCAGAGCTGGAGTAAGGATACCTATTTTCAACAATACAAAGAGTCATTTGATAAGGGTGAGTATAACGTTAAAGCAGCAGCGTCTACGGTTTCAGGACAAGTTATTCGGACGTATGTTAGCGGCGGTGTTGCGCTGCAATCAGTTAATCCTACCGGTGCTTTGAGTGCTGGGGTTGTGCAAATTGAGCAAGTCGCGCGCGTTGCGGGCATGGATCCTGTTGATGCAAACGGTAATCCGGTAACAGCCGCGACTTTTGACCACGTAACTGATACAGGGATGGGCTCTCAGGAAACCATTGGCAGCGAGGGAGATCAAAGACCATCGGGCATTGCAGGGAAGATCAGGTGGGTTCAATCAAGTGGAT
>Ga0116171_10000262_pt1 | contig 55567 bp, 40 predicted proteins | sample AD_JPNHW2_MetaG_FD_89798 | JGI IMG/M metagenome (GOLD analysis project Ga0116171, IMG submission 89798) | Active sludge microbial communities of municipal wastewater-treating anaerobic digesters from Japan - AD_JPNHW2_MetaG | ecosystem: Engineered > Bioreactor > Anaerobic > Digestate | place... | reverse complement strand
CCATTAAATAGTTCAATAATCCCCTTACAAATCGAAAGTCCGAGACCTGCACCTCCGTATTCGCGGGTTAAATAAGCCTCATCAGCTTGCCTAAAGCGTTCAAAAATTAACCCTAATTTATCTTGGGGAATTCCGATTCCAGTATCTTGAATATAGAATAAAAGTGTTTGGGGGCTATCAAGTTTACAACCTAATTTTATTGATCCAGAAGCTGTAAACTTAAAAGCATTTTCAATTAAATTGATTAGGATTTGTTTAATTCTCTGAAAATCTGTAATAATATTATTCTGTTCACCAGTAAGCTCGTTAGTCACTTTAAAATCAATTGGTTTTGAATATATTTCTTCGTTCTTTATCCTAAAAAAATCGTTAATCTCTAAAAGAATATTTTCAATATTACCAGAAGTTTCAACTATTCTGAGTGATCCTGATTCAATTCTTGAAATATCTAGCAAATCATTTATAATATTAAGTAAATCTTTTGCTCTTTGCCGAATTGTAATGGTAAACTTTTTTCGTTTTTCATAGGGCGCATCCTCCAAATCGAGTAAGTCGGCAAAACCAACTATTGCATTCATTGGAGTTCTTATTTCGTGGGACATGTTTGCTAAAAAAGATGATTTTAAGCGGTCGCTCTCTTCTGCCTTCTGCTTTGCCTCCTCAAGAAATACGAGGTTTTCCATTAATGTTTCATTGGTTGCTCTGAGCTCCTCCTCTGTTGAAATAAGGTCATAGTTAATCATCCTTAACTTTATTTCTGCTTGTTTCTGTTCGCTTAAATCCTGTATGATTCCAAAAAGTTTAACAGGTTCACCCTTTTTATCATATTCAATCTCTCCAAGAGCATTGAGATACTGAATCTCACCATCTGGTTTATTCTTCCTAAAATAAACATTAAACTTTTCGTGATAAAGAATAGATTCTCTAAAACATTTTATAATATTTTGCTTATCCTCATCTACTATACTTCTAATTAAGCCCTTATATGTTAAATTTTCGTTTCCAGAATTTATTATTTCGGCTAAACTAGGCGATATTCTTAAACTCTTACTCTTTAAATCATAATAGAATTCACCCATTTTTGCCATCTGCTGAGCCTTTAGTAGAATGTCTGTTTTCTCTTTTAAAACATTCTCCATCTGCACCCTTTCGGTAACTTCATCAATAAAGATTAAAACCGAAGGCTTATCAATCTCTTCAATAAATTCTGTTGTAATTAGTACATTTCGTTCAAAGACATTATCGCTACTACCCATATTCAGGATAGCTTCAATTTTATAAAGACTCTCATGAGTTTCTAATGTATATTTAATTGAATTTCTAAGAGCACATACTTTACAATCCAAGGAATAACCGCAACCATCGTGATGTTCTGTTGCGTGTATACAATTTATTACATCACCCCCTTTCAATCCAACAACTTGATTACTGCTTTTTTCAGTAAGGTTTAAACCTGTTTGGTTTACTTTAATGATCTTTAGCTCCTCATCAACAAGGAGAATAATTATTGGTGCATTATTTAAAATCGAAAGCAAGTAAACTTCATTCTCATGTAACGATTTCTCAGTTTTTTTTCGCTCATTTATTTCTTTAATCAGGCTCTCATTAGTCCTCATTAGCTCTGAGGTTCTTTGCTTTACTTTAACTTCAAGTTCTTGATTTTGTTTAATCAGATTTGCATGTAATGTAATATTATCGAGCTTAAGCGAAATGTTTTTTAAGTAATTCTCAAGCGAAAGTAAAATGCTATTGAATTTAACTTCCGTTGATTCGTAATCGATAAAAAGTAATGCTAAGCGTCCTAAGGAACTTACTGAAAAAGGCACGAAAACTATTTTTACATTTTTGGGGTTATCATCTTGCAAGTTCAACGACGAAAGCACTTCCTTTTTCTCTTCTTCATTTAGTAGATAATACTTATAATCATCAATATTTGTAAATGAAGCGTTGTGATTAATTGATATTTGTTGAACGTTAAGATTATTTTGCGTTGAATGAGTTGATATTATGCGTAAAACATTCAATTCGAATTTTAAGAATATAGAGAATGGAATATTTTTAAGAATACCAAATTTTTCTAAAACCTTATCGAGATATTTTTTTACATCCTGGGTATCATCACTATACAAATTTAGTGAATTTACAAGTAAAAAATCCTCGAGGTTTTGGGACAATATTTTATTTTCCTCTTCAAGTAACCGAATTCTGGCTTTAATTGAATTCGACTTTTCGTCTGACATAAAATCTTGTATAAGTATTAAAATGAAGACCCTAACAATAAATTATCACTAATTTAATAAGAAATTGAATACTATTTTTGAAATTTAACTAATAAAATTAGCACGATTCGATTCGTGCTAATTTCTAATAATACATTACACTTTTTTACAATTAGAAATGTTCGTAATCCTTATCATCTTTGTCATATAAATTGATATTTACACCCTTTACTTTGCTTACTAAAGATGTTGGTTTTGGGTTATTACGTTTTGGTTCAGGAGATTTTTTCTTAACTGTATATGTACTTGTTGTATTAGAATGCATATTGATTTTTGAATTCTCCACCCTAAAAAATGATACCAAATCCTTTAGTTGTTCCGCTTGACTTGAAAGTTCTTCAGCACTTGTGGATAACTCTTCGCTTGCGGCAGCATTCTGCTGTGTTACGTTATTAAGCTGTTGTAATGCATTGTTTATTTGACTAGCGCCATTTGTTTGCTCGTTACTTGCTGCGGTTATTTCCTGAACCATTCTTGTTGTCCTCTCTAAATCTGGAAGAATTTCTGTTAACTTTTTCCCAGCATTTTCGGCAATTGCCAAATTAGTATCCGATAACGATCCTATTTCATCTGCTGCAACTTTACTCCTCTCTGCAAGTTTCCTTACCTCAGCGGCGACAACAGCAAAACCTCTGCCATGCTCCCCTGCACGCGCAGCTTCAACCGCGGCATTAAGAGCAAGAATATTCGTTTGAAAAGCAATATCATTAATAATTTTGATTTTCTCAGTTATAATCCTGTTAGAATCAACCCCTTGGCTTGAACGGCTAGTAACCTCTTTCATACCTTCCATTACCATAACTGATATTTTCTCGGTTTGATTTGCGTTTTGGCTATTTTGATCGATATTAGAAGTCATCTCTTCCATGGTTGAAGAAACCTCCTCAACACTTGATGCTTGTTCGTTTGCACCCTGTGAAAGCTCCTGAGAAGTGCTACTAACCTGAATACTTGCAGCAGTAATACTTTCAGCACCATCAATTACATTGCTAATTATATCCCTTAGTTTTGCAGACATCGCATTTAGAGAGTCGGCTAAGACTCCAATCTCATCCCTCTGCTCAATTTCAAGTGAAGCCATAAGATTCCCTTCCGAAATTTCTTTTGCAAAATTTACTCCTTTAGCTAACGGCCTTGCAATAAGCTTTACTAATAAATAAATAAAAATTACAGCAATAACAACAGCAATAACTGTAAACACAGTTGTAATAATTAGTACTTGCTTAGTAGTTGCATCAAATAGTTTATCGGCAGCAGTATTTTCATCTTCTATTGATTTTACAAGCTGTGCCAAGGGTTCATCAAGATCATTTATAAGCTGATCTAACTTAGCATCAACTACTCGTATACTTTCCCATGAAGCATCTTCTTTGAGCAAAGTGAGCAGTTCAGTTTCATATATTTTTATAAACTCATTTATATGCTCCTGCCCCTTTCTAAATAATTCTTTTTCTATATCGGTATCAATTATTTTAGATAAAGTTTCCAAATCGCTTATTGCATCTTTTTTAGCCAATTCCCACTCATTAGCGGAAAAAGTCAAATTTCTATTTATTTCTGCATCAGCAACAACTCTATACAATTTATATCCCATTGCTGCAGATTCTTTTGCGTATACAAGAGCTTGTGATCTTAAGTATCCATCATCCTGTACTTTTCTCAACTTGCTTTGTTCAATAGATTGATACTGAGTGATTAAAACAAATATTAAGATTATTACGGTAAAACTAACAATTAGCTTAATTGAAATTTTTAGGTTTTTCATGACTTTTATGTTATTTCGTTAATTTCCTATTTCTTATGCTAAAAAGGGTGTTCGAAGGATAAATAAAAGAATACCCCCGTATCGTACTTACCTTCCTGAACCGTTGTAGGTACTGCTATACCAGGAACAATTTGTAGATCCTTTATATCTATTGCATACCTAAATCCAGGGCTAATAATGGTTTGATAAACTGCCTCCATTTTATTCTTTGCATCAGGAACTTTAGAAATACTCTGAAGAACCTCAAACATTAGATTTAACTTTGGAGTTACCAACCATATTGCACTTAAGCCCAAGTTAACATTCGATTGAGTATTTTTCGATTCATTACCATCAATATCAGCTGTTTTAACATTTGGTAAAATGGTAAAACCAGCATTTGCATGCAAAACCAGCCCATTAGTGATTCGCTTGCTCATTGGAAGGTTTACCTGATATCCAACCACTCCATCGCCCAAACCCTTATTTTCATTTCCTATTGGCAAAGTGATTGAAAATCGAGGAGCAATTGTAATAAAATCGTCATGTCCTGTAAGCTGATACCTATAGTTTATAAGCGCATCCGAAAAACCATTTACTTTGTTAGAATTTAACCACGAATAGCCTACCGTATAACTTAATTGATGTTTCTGACTAACAACAGGCCATTCCTGTGTAAAAGTGTATACAAAATCCTTTGAAGGGCTAAATGTATAGTATCCATTACTAATATGTTGTACAACTCCATCCTCTTGGTTGTAAGCCTCCTCAATAAAAAAAGAGTTATCCTCTATTGCTTTTGTAAACTTTGAATTACCCTCTTCTTGCGCAAATACGGAAAATTGAGAAGTAAAAAGGAAGATTGCTATAAGTCTGTAATTCATAATTATTTATTCTTTAAAAATTAATTAATGAACAAGAATGACTCAGAAAACTAGAAATCAAGACTTTCTTCAATATAAAGTCTTCCTGAATAAACATCGTTAAGCGCTTTCTCTAGTGTATTAAATATGTTGGTTTTAAGAACAAAACCTTTAAAACCTGCTTCGATTATTTGAGTAAGGAATACTTTCTCAATATGCATTGTTACAGCAATAATTTTTAAATCAAAGTAATGCCAAGTGATCTTTTTAGTGGTATTGATACCATCTAATGGACCCATCATTATATCCATTAGAATAATATCTGCTTCACGAATTATTGATTGATCTATTTCGAGAAATTCCTCTCCGCTAGAAGCTTCTGCAATAACCAAATGGTTAAGCTTTTGTTCAATAAAGAATTTTAGATTTGCCCTAAACTCGTTATTATCATCAACTATAATTAGCTTCATTTTTTCAAAATTTATCACTAACAAAAGTCGATGAAAATAATCGTATTCTTTTAAGAGTAAACCATAGAAAGTATTAGAGAAAACACTAAAAAAGGAATAGTGCAAACCCTTAAGGGAAATTAAAATAACAAACTATTATACCGAAACTATTTTGTTCTTTATTGCAAAAAGTATAAGGCCAATTGTATTCTTTGTTTCAGTTTTTAAAATTAGCTTTGATCTATGGGCTTCGATAGTTTTTACGCTAAGGAATAGTTTATTTGCAATTTCGGAAACCGATAAGCCCTTACATAAAAGTTCAAGCACCTCAATTTCTTTCACAGTAAAGTCAATTTTAGTGTTCTTTACAAGCTCCCCTGCTTTTTGATTATCTAAATCAATAATAATTTTTCGTAATAATTCACTTGAGAAATAGCAAGTCCCTTGTGAAACAGAAGAAATTGCATTTTCTAGTTCCTGCTTTCCTGCAGTTTTAAGCACATACCCTTTTGCACCAAGATTTATAAGTTTATGGTAATGATCCTGATCGCCATGCATTGAAAGCACAAGCACATTGATTTCTGGATATTCTTTTACAATATGCTCGGTAGCATCCAAACCATTCATAACAGGCATATCAATATCCATTATAACTACATCTGGCTTTAAAGTCTTTAAAATAGATAAGAGAACAGCTCCGTTTTCCGCTTCAGCAATTACTTCTCCAATATTCTCTTTCTCAATTAGCAATTTTAACCCTTCGCGGAAAAGTGCATGATCGTCAACAATGATTATTTTAGATTTACCACAACTCATAAATTATAACGTATTAAATATCTATGAACTACTTACTGGAATATCAATTTTCACAATCAATCCTTTCCCAATACTACTCTCGATGTTTATTTTACCTTTAAGAGTATTTACTCTTTGCTCAATATTTATTAATCCTAATCCTCTTCCACTACTTTTCACTTCATTAAGGTTAAATCCTTTTCCGTTATCTTTATAAACTAAACTTATTTGTTCATTTTTATCATTGTAATAAATACTAACCTCAGATTTTGTTGCATTTGCATACTTTAGTGTATTATTTATCAGCTCAGTAGATACTCTATATAGTATTATCTCAACATTTCGTTCAAATCGTTTATCGGTATTAGATGTAAAATTGATATTAAGTTTTTGTGTTTGATTAATGTTATCAATAAACTGTTTAAGGGCTACAACAGCACCAAAACTGTTTAATGTTCTAGGACTTAGGTTATTTGATATTTCACGAATAGACTCAATTGCCTCATTAAGGTTTTTCTCCCCTTTTTCGATAATAGTATTCTTTTTTTCGGAATCAGTAACTTCAGAAAGCCACTGGAAATATAGTTTTACAGTAGATAGCAATGGTCCAAGTCCATCGTGTAAGTCTCGAGAGAAACGGTTACGTTCTCTTTCCTCGGCTTCAATTATTGATGAAAGTATTCTTCGCTCAGCTTCTTTTTTCTCAGTAATATCCTCTAAAACTGCTATAAACCTAATCACCTCTCCTTTCTCATTTGTAATAGGAGATATAATTGCATTCTCCCAGTATATTTCTCCATTCTTCTTTTTATTGCATAGTTCACCTTTCCACTCTTCACCTGAAGTAATGGTATTCCATAAATTATCATATAATTCTTTCGGATTTCCTGAATATAGTTTTCTTTGGGTTACACCAATTACTTCGGTTATAGCATAACCTGAAACTTCGGAGAATTTAGGATTAACATACTCAATACTCCCATCAATGTCTGTAATTATTACAGAAACAGGGCTTTGTTCAATAGCACGAAAGAGTGCTCTTAGTGCTTCTTCCTGTTTATTCCGTTCAGTCATATCATGAGCAATTCCAAAAATTTCGTCATCATTTAGGGGTATTGAACTAAGTAATGCAGTTCGTTTGTATCCGTCAGGCCTATAATATTCAACCTCTCCAAAGGAAATAGTTTCTTTTGTGTTAGAATAGATTGCAAGTCTTTCGTTAGCGTTATCAGGAGAAAGGTCTTTAGTACTTCTCATTTTAATTTCTTCAATGCTATAACCTGAGAGTAACTCCGCAGCATTATTTGCATCAAGGTATTTTCCGGTTTTCCGATTAATTAAGAAAATTGCATCATTACTTTTTTCAAAAAGCATCCTGAACTTTTCTTCGCTTTTTGCTAAGGCATCTTCTAATAATTTTCTTTCATGAATATCCCTTGTGATAGAAAGAATATGAGGTTTACCTTTTAATTTTACAATCTTTGCTGACATTAAACCAGTTCTCAAATCACCATTCCTGAATCTAAAGACAGATTCAAGATTTTCAACAAAACCTTTTTCAGTTAGCCCTTTAACTAACTTTTCTCTGTCCTCAGGTATATGCCAAATGTTAATATCTTGAGATTTAACGCCGACAACATCCTCTCTTGTAAAACCAGTCAACTTGGTAAATCCCTCATTAACATCTACATATGTACCATCAATTCTATTAATATTTATAGCATCGGGACTGGTCATAAATGTTAACCTATACCTCTCTTCGCTCTCAATTATATCAAGTTCCATCTGTTTCTGCTTTGTAATATCAGCATCCGCTCCTCTATATCCAACAAGTATCCCTTCATTATTTATTATTGGACTTCCACTGGTTCTGAGTATTAGTTTTTGTCCATTTTTATGTATGTTTACATTAATAAAATCTTTGAAATCAAGCCGTTGAGCGAATATATTAAAAGCATCATTTTTAAGTTGCTCACGTTCCTCGGGTTCAAAAAAATCATAGAAATACATTTTTCCAACAATCTCATCCGATTTGTAACCAAGTATTGGTTCTACTATATCATTTGAATAAGTGTATAATCCATCTTTATTTACCTCCCAAATCCATTCTTCGGCCGATTCGGCAACAATTTTAAATCGTTCTTCACTAACCTTGAGTTTCTCCTCGGCCAATTTTCGTTCAGTAATATCTTGAATAGTACCAATTAATGTTAGTATTTTTCCTTCTTCATTAAAACTTGCAATACCTAATCCTAAAACCCATCTTATATTTCCATCTGAAATACGCTGAATACGGTACTCCTTGTTAAATAAACCCTTTTTTGCAATTACCTCTTCTGCCAAATATCTACCCATCATCTCTCGATCGTCAGAATGAACAATATCCAACCAGCCCTGAAAAGATCGAATATAATTTTGATCTATCCCAAATATTTGGTCAAGTACCTCTGATGATTCCCAACTTCCATTAAGAAAATCGGTTTTATATGACCCAATGTTAGCCGCACGCTGTGATTCTCTGAAAAAGAATTCACTCTCCTTAAGTGCATTCCTTGCAAATATTTGTTTCTCAGTGTAAAAAATGATTGCATGAGCTGCAATAAAACTACCGGTAACTAAAACAATCAAAGCAAGTGGAATATGCCCATCTCTAAAACCGTTGTGATTAATGAGAACATATGTTAATCCGATATAAGCAATCCAAATCAAAAAAGAGATAAATAATGCCATTCCAAAAATCTGGGTATTATACTTCATTGTCTCCCCGGTAGGCAAACCTAGTAAACGCCTTAGGAACGAAAGACGAAGAAAAATATCTGCAAGTACTGTTAGTATAGTAAAATTAATAGAGTCCTTAATTACAAATAGGTTAAGGATATGGTCATCTAGGTGATCAATTGTGTTCGAAATTTTAAAAACTGAGTTAAGGCTCAACAGAGGGTTAAATAAAAATTTATATAAAATTGTTATAGAAATACAAAATGCAATGAGAATTAAAATAACTCGATACAATACGAATCGACCACCCTTAGAATAATCCATTCCATTAACAATACCTATAGAAGTAAAAAATGATAGATAAATAATTGATGTTAATAAATTTGAAAGACCATCCTCAGGCCAAAGGAAGAATGGATAGAATGCTGCGCCCGAAAAACTAGCGATTAAAGCGTAACGCCACCCAAAGGCCATAGAAATTATAATTGGAAAAAGGATTGACCAAGGTATATTAATTGTAATATCCTCTATTTGGGTGTTTAAACTATACGGTGAAAGGAAAAGGCATAGAATACCAAAAATAATTGAGATAATAGTTTTATACTTTAAACTGAAACTACTAATATTATAATACTTTATCTCTTGAGTCTTCAATTTTTCCGCTCCCATTTAATTGAATATTATTTCTATAAATTTATTTTAAAAATTACTTATTTTTAGCATATAAAACTCAAAAATCAAAGGTTGATATTAAATAATACAATGTGTTTTAAATAATAAAAGGTCAGAAAAATTTTTCTGACCTTTTGTATTTTGAACTTTTTCTAGAATTTTTCGTAATTATCATCATCCTTATCACTTAAATGCAATTTGACTCCTTTGGGTTTAGGAGGAGTATTAGCTGTTTTAACAACTGATTTTGGTTTTTCTTTTACTTTTGAATCGTTGGAAAAAGTTGTCTTACTAATCTCTTTTTTCATCTTTTGGGAAATATTATCTTTTTTTTGCCCTTCAATTTTAAAATATGCCACAAGCTCTTTAAGCTGTTCTGCTTGTCCTGTCATCTCCTCGGAATTAGATGACATCTCCTCCGATGCAGCAGCATTTTGCTGTGTAATATCGTTTAGTTGCTGAATAGTAGTATTAACCTGCTCTGCACCTGTGCTTTGCTCTTTACTAGCCAACGAAATTTCTTTAATTAAACTAGTAGTTTTCTCTATTTGAGGAATAATATTGTTTAGGAGATTTGTAGCCTCCTCGGTTATGGTTACGCTTCTAATGGAGAGGTCATTAATCTCATCTGCTGCAATTTTACTTCTTTCTGCAAGTTTACGAACCTCTGCGGCAACAACTGCAAAACCTCTACCATGTTCACCCGCACGAGCTGCTTCTACCGCTGCATTTAGCGCAAGAATATTGGTTTGAAATGCAATATCGTTAATAATCTTGATCTTATCTGCTATATTTTTTATTGAAACCATACTTTCCTCAGATGCTTTACGAACTTTTATAGCATCCTGAGCAACTTGAATTGCAATTTGATCGGTTTGAATTGCATTTTGGGTATTCTGCTCGATATTGGCAACCATCTCTTCCATTGTTGATGATACCTCCTCTGTCGAGGATGCCAGCTCAGTTGCACCGGATGATAATTGTTGTGCTGTTGCATTGATTTGATGACTAGCACTTGCAATATTTCCACTTGCATTTTGTAGTTCTTGAACTATCTCATGAAGTTTAACCTGCATAGTACTAAGAGATTCTTGAAGAATACCTAACTCATCCTTCCTATTAACAACAATGGTTTTACTCAAATCGCCTCCAGATATCTGCTTAGCAAAGTCAACCGCACTAAAAATAGGTTTAACAAAATTGTTGGCAAGAAGGTAAATTAGTATGGTAATAATAATTATCCCAACTAAACTTACAGAAATTGCTTTGATTGCAAGCAAATTCACATCACTTAGAGTTTCATTCCGTGGAACCACAACACACAACGACCATGGAGTTGATGAATTTCCAACCTGAATAGGTGAGAAACAAGTGAAAAACTTTTTATTTAGCTGTTTTGAATTAATACTTGTAGTTTTTAATAAGCCATTCTTAATAGTTGAAAGAATATTATCGTTTACAAAGTCGAACTTTTCGTTAAACTTCTTTCCTATAATAGTTTCGTCGCTATAAGCTGCAATAATCCCATCGTTAGAGATAAGAACCCCAAAACCTGTATTATACAACTTAATTGAGCCTATTATCTTTGAAAGTTCTTTTAAATCAATATCAATTCCAACAACACCAAGAGTTCTTCCGTTTTCAATAATTGGAATTACTATACTTGTCTCAAAAAATTGTTCTTTATCATTTCCAACATATGAGTAATAATAAGGCTCGTTAATAACATCTTTCTGTGATTTTGCTGCAATTGTATAGTAATCTTCGTTATACATCGAAGACTTGCCAGGTTCTATTAAAATTCTCCCTTTATCTTTATAGAAAGTAAGATTATAATGTCCATCCTCATCAAAAGGGTATACTGATTGATAATTTTTATCATTGCCATCTAAAGCGTTTGATTCCCACATTGCCCAGACAGCCAGAAAAAACTCATTCTTATCCAAGATTTCTTTTAAAATCTCATTGTAATACTCTCGTTTTATATTCCCCGACTTTCTTAGGGAATTAAAAGTATTTGCAAGGTTTCGAGCAGTTTGAATTGGTTGTTCAAAGTAGAGCTTAACTTGATTGGAAGTTTCCGAAGACTTACTAATACTTAAATCTGTTGCTGATTTAATAGCATTTTCTCTGTTAGAAAGCATTATCACTAGGATTGTTATAGCATAAATTAAAAGCGTAAACCCTAGGATACTTACTAGCATTTTGGTTTTTAAGCTACTCCAATTCATATCTTAAATTTTATTAAATTAAGCACTTAAAAGTTTTTTAGAATTATTTTTGAAATTTAGACCTTTTTTTCCTGAAGTTGGTCTTTAAGGTTGATGATTGTTATCAATATTCTTAAACTAGAAATTGGATATTAATTTACATTTTCTCTTTTTTAATTTTTTCAAAAAGAAGAAAGTATTTATCAGCATGATAGTCATTGATTTGCAAACTTGTAACCCTCGAAAAATGTTTGTATTTTTGAATAAATTATTGAAAACTATTTTGACATGAATAGCAAAGAGTTAAACGAGCTAATACATCAAAATACTAGGATAATCCTACCTGAATTTGGTGCTTTTCTTGTAAAAGATAGTAGAGAAAAGGGATTTAACCCCTCTAATGTTTCATTTAGCCCATTTTTAAGATATAATGATGGAATGCTTGAAGTTTTCGTTGCAAAAACAAAAGGGATCAGCAAGGAGGATGCAGCAAAAGAAGTTAGAGGATTTGTAGAAGCAATAAAAAATGAACTTTTAGAAAAAGGAAGTTTTGAAATTGAAGGCCTAGGTTGGCTTAAACGCGATCAAAGGGGAAGCTTATCATTTTCTTTATACAAACCTGACGAAACTATTATTGTAGCTGAGCAAAAACCTGACGAAACTATTACTAGTAAATCGGAAGCTGAGGTTCCTTCCAGCAGTGCTGAAGAGCAAATTGATGCTTGGTTAACTGAAGAAAAAACAAAAGTAGAAACTGAAGAACCCAAAAAAAAGACTCGAAAAATTTCTGGACCTAAAGCAAAAGTTGAGAAACTAACAGTTACAAAAACTTCTAAAAAAGTAAAAGAATCTATCATAGAACCGTCTCCAGAGGTAACCGTTGAGCAACCAATCGAACAATCTAAAGAAATAATGATTGAACCAGAAATTAAATCAATCGAAGTTCAAACGCCCCCAATAGAGGAGGCCTCTAAAAAAAATATTGAACCTCAGCCAATTGAAATTAAAGAAGAAGTAAAACCAATAGTTGTAATAAACGTTGAGGAAACTAAATCTCAACAAACTGAAGTTAAAGAAGTAAAAAAGAGTAACATATCTCGATTTATATACACATTTATCGCTATTATTTTGGTTGTTGTGTTAGTATTAGCTATCAGAAGTTACTACTTTCCACCAAACATTGAGTCAGTTGATGATAGCACATTTGCACCTCAACAAACAACTGAAAAGGCCATAAAAGACACTAAGGATAAAAATGACAATCCTAAAGATGATATTGATAAAGCATATAACGACTTAACAAAAGAAAAGGGTGATAAAGAAACCGCAAAACAAAAAGAGAAAGAAAACGCTCAAGAAGAAGCAATTAAGAATACTTTAATACAAAATGCTCAGATTAAAAACGAACCTAAAAAAAACACTAAAACATTTACTAATGCTAGTATTAAGTACTATATAATTGCAGGGAGTTTTAAAAAACGGGAGTTTGCTGAAAAGTATAAGGATGAACTAAACAAATCGGGCAATAATGCTTCAATTGTTATTCAACCATCCGGTATGAATGCTGTTTCGTTAGGAACATACAATACAAAAGATGAAGCAAACGATGCAATAAAAAAAATGAAAAGCAAGTTTCCTAATCTTTGGATTTTAAAGAAATAAAATTGTTAAAAGACAACTACAAAACTGTTGATTATCCTGGTATTGGGGTAATTACCTATAAAAGAAACATAAAAGCTCGAAGGCTCTCTATTTCAGTCAAAAACTCTTCAACTGTAAAGGTTACAATTCCAAATACCCTATCGTTTCGAAGTGCGGAATCTTTCGTTTTATCTAAATCAAAATGGATAGTCGAAAAGGTCCAGTACTTCAGTAATATGAAGGTTAAATTTAACGAATCAGAGCTTTTTAAAACGAGAGAGCATACCCTCAATTTCATTTCAATAAATACGGTACAGGTTTTAGTAAAAATTGAATCGGAAAATATCAATGTTTTTTACCCTTCTAGTATTGATGTATCATCAAATCTAGTTCAAGAGGCTGCAAGAAAAGGTATTGAACTTGCCTATCGGCTTGAAGCAAAAAAATATTTACCCGCTAGGGTTGAATTACTTGCAAAACAGTTTGGATACAAATATAGCAAAGTTGGTATAAAAAAAGCTTCAACTCGATGGGGCAGCTGCTCCCCAACAAATAATATCAATCTAAGCCTTTTTTTAATGAAACTACCCGATGAACTAATCGACTATATAATATTACATGAGCTTTGCCATACTGTTCATAAAAACCATGGAGCAAAGTTTTGGGATGAACTCGATCGGTTAACACTGGGTAATGCAAAGAAACTTTCTAAAGAAGTTAAAAAATATAGAGCCAATATCTAAAGGCTAAATTTTTCCCAGAAAATAATCTCATCCAAAGTTTTTCTTTTATCCTTATGTCTATCTGGGTTAACAGTATCGTTTGGGTAACCAATGGGGATTATAGCTATTGGTGTAATATGTGAAGGAAGTTCTAAAAAGGCTGAACATTTCATAACATCAAACTTACAAACCCAACACGTTGCTAATCCATAATCTGTTGCAGCAAGCATAAGGTGATCAATGGCAATTGCCATGTCAATATCGCAATGATCCTTACCATCTGCCCGACGCCATGATTGGCTATGGTTACCACATGCAACAATAATAACCGGTGCACTTTCAATCCAATTACGAGAATAACATGAGGTTACCATCCTTTTTAGGGATTCCTCCGAGATAACTATAAAAAACCAAGGTTGATTGTTAACAGCAGAAGGCGCTACCCGCGCTGCTTCTATAACCTTTTCGATTAAATCCCTTGGAACATCCTGATTTTTATAGGATCTACAGCTATATCGCCTTCGAGCAAGATCAATGAATGATTCCATAATCTTAATCCTCTAATGAATGTAACCGTTCAGTTAGTTCGATGATTCGTTTATAAAAATCTTCAGCAATTTTATTATAGTGCTTTTTATCGGAAATATCTTCGGGTTTGAGCCTACAGTTAAGTTTTTCTAAAGTTTCTCTTTCAAGAGTTAATGCATCAGAAATAATATCAAGTGCATTCTCTTGATCAAGTAAAACAGAATATGCCAATTGGGTATAGCATTCTTGGATAAAATGTCCAATCATATACTTAACATCCTTCTTTAGATCTCGAATGCTAGCCATGCTTTTTCTTTTGAGTTTATTTTCAATATTTTAGAAAATTAAATATAGGTTATTTTAAATATCGAGTCAGCTATCTTTTACAATTTTTGGGTGATATTCATCAACTTTTTTAGTGAATTAGATTAATAGCCATAAACTCTTCCCTCAATCCTATCAACCTTTATTTCAAATACTTTCACGTTTTCAACCGCAGGTTTACTGTATGTAAAATCTGACTTACCTGTATACTTTTGCATAACAATATTCAGAACATTGATTTTATCATCATAGTCATTTATTGCAACCACTTCACCATGTATTAATACACTTCGATACTTCATTGAATAAGAACAAGCAACTTTTTCATTCTGTATACGCATTTCATAATCGGTGCTAAATGCTACACAAACCTTTGGATTATTCTTCCATATTTCGATCTTCTTCCCCTCAGGTGCACAATGGATATAAAGTTTCCCATCTTTGTAACCAAAATTAAAGGGAAGAACATATGGTTTACCTTCAGTATCAATCATTGAAACATGGCAAACAATTGCTCCACTGATTACCTGTTCAATTTCTCTTTGCGAGATATCACTTCTACTTTTCATAAAAAACAATTAATCGTTATTTAGGGACTACCACTTTAGCGAATAAATATAGATATTTTGATAATAAAAAAACAATTAATGACTATAGATGATGAATAAAGAAATTTATACTTTTATATCTTTGCACATCTTTTAAAACAAATATTACATACTATGGGACGCGCGTTTGAGTACCGTAAAGCAAGAAAGATGAAACGTTGGGGCAATATGGCCCGAGTATTTACCAGACTTGGTAAAGAGATTACAATGGCTGTAAAAGCCGGTGGTCCAGATCCGGATAATAACCCAAGGTTAAGGCTGCTCATTCAAAATGCCCGTTCGGAAAATATGCCCAAGGACAATGTTGAACGGGCTATTAAAAAAGCGACTGACAAGGATCAGAAGGATTACAAAGAGGTTGTTTATGAAGGCTACGCACCTCATGGAATTGCAGTTCTTGTTGAAACTGCAACCGATAACCCAACAAGGACTGTTGCCAATGTTCGAAGCTACTTCAATAAATTTGGCGGAACCCTAGGTACCACAGGTATGTTAGATTTCCTTTTTGAAAGAAAATGTTCTTTTAAAGTTGAAATGAAAGAGGGTGTCAATATTGAAGAACTTGAATTAGAACTTATTGATTTTGGTGTGGAAGAGGTATTCGCAGAGGAGGAAAACATCATGATTTTTGCCGAATTCTCTAATTTCGGACCTATACAACGTTTCTTAGAGGAAAAAGAGATGAACATCCTTAGCTTCAACTTTGAACGTATACCCAACGATACTAAATCCTTAACCCCTGAGCAATTGGAGGAAGTTGAAAAACTTATTGAAAAAATTGAAGAGGATGAAGACGTTACCAATGTTTTCCATAATATAAAAGCAAGTTAACGTCAAAAGTAAATACTTACCCTTTTATAAAAGGTATTATAACCTCTACTCTATCCTCAAGGAGTTTCTTAAAATTCACTGCATCTTCTGCACTTCCCTCGTACATTCCATAGTGCATGGGAATTGCAACTGATGCCTGGGTATCTATTACAACTTTTACTGCATCGTTTATAGAGTTCATAGTATAGGTTTGTCCCAGTGGCAAAAGAATTATATCACAGTTTATATCTTTCATTTCAGGGATTCTTTCGGTATCACCTGTATGATAAAGAGTAACATGCACTAGGGATAAAATATACCCAACCCATTTCTTTTCCTTTGGGTGTTTATCGGTTTTCAATATATTATAAGCGGGAACCGCTTTAATGCTGATCCCTTTCCATTCTGTTTCAAAACCAGGTTCTACACCATTAACTTTATCAAAACCAATGCTTTTAATTTTTCCAACCAGCTCATTTGGGCAAAAAAATGTAGTATCAAAGGTTGCAATCTTTTTTATATCCTCTTCAGAAAAATGATCGAAATGTGGATGTGTAATAAAAACAACATCTGCCCTATCTGCTGATTTAAGTACATAAGGATCTATATATATGATTTTTCCAGAAGACTGGATTTTGAATGAAGCTTGGCCGAACCACTGAATACTTTCAGCCAGTGCTTCTACATTCTTTGAAAGTTGATTAGTCATAACCTTATTAATTGATAATTAATAATTTAGAATATATAATTAATAAGCATTACAAATACCTAATTTACAAACTTTTAATGTAAAAGTAAAGTTGTATCTCTCAATTGGACTTCATCTATACTAAATGAATCTAATGGTAATGAAGAAATAGTATCATTCAACATCACTTTTGCTTGCTTTGAAAGATTTACTTTATAGGTAAGTGTATTGAACTGATCTTGTGAAATCATTCCCCTCTCAACCATTTTTGTTGCCACAAAGTTAAAATCGTGCTCCATAAACGGTTTTAGGTTGCCATCCTTCTCGAAAAGCCATTTCACCTTTTTAGGTCGCGGGATAATACTTGCAAGGTAAATTGCCTCGTCGAGAGTAACATCTTTAGGGTCTTTATCGAAGTAGTAACGACAAGCCTCGTTTACACCATATATATTTGGCCCCCATTCAATGATGTTGAGGTAAATCTCAAGCATACGCTCCTTTGAGACAATCCGTTGACCTTCGATAAGCCATACAATCATAAATTCCTCGGCTTTTCGGAATAGATTCTTATTCTTATTTAGGTACAAGTTTTTAATCAATTGCATGGTGATAGTACTTCCACCGCGAGCAAATCTTTTCTGCTTTAAATTTTCGGTAATAGCGTATTTTAAGGCATCAATATCAAAACCATTACTGCTAAGGAACCCACCATCCTCTGATGTAATAATTGCATCAACGATTAAAGGGGATATTTGGCTTATAGTTTTATAATTTTTATTACCCGATCCAAGAAAAATTGTTCTAACATACTGCCCATCATCATATACATCATGGCTAAAAGTATCGTTTAGCGCTGCAAAATTTCTAGCACCATAATTCAATATGTAAAAATCCTTGGTAACTAACTTTGGCTTTAAGTATACACTATCGGGATTCTCCAAATTAACTTTAAGGTCTAGTTTATAGGCCATTTCGCCATTGGCTTTAATTCCTCTAAGGTTAGTAAATAACCCTTCGGGCAAAGCATCGAACAGCTGTTGTGCTTGGAATTTATCAGTCGATATCTTGAATACTAAAATTCGTTCTGGTTTTGGAATGTATTCAATAAATAATTTTGCATTGATTCCATCTATATTGAAAGTTGAAGTGCTATCAACTTGGTAATAATCTTGGTTTACAGAAACATCAAAATTAAGACCTCCTCTATACAGTTTTACAGTTTGATCTGATAGTCTGGGGCTATACACTTCTAAAGAGCTAACGGAAGAAATTATGTTCAATTGAATATCGTTATATCGCAACTCTTTTGCTTCAACTTTGATACTTAGAGTATCAAATGAGAGATTTATTCCTAACTTATGATCAAGAATTGGTATAGGTTTCTTCCCTCCTATTGATGAAATATTTACAAGAATGCTAGAATGTTTTTTATCATTTATCCCAGTAATATGTAAATATCCAGTTTTACCATTCTCAAATAATTCCAAACGTGACTCAAAACCTTTCTTGGATGATTCAAACTTTTTGGTTGAGATAGATGCACTATAAGTTGAATCAGTGTAACTAAAAGTAAGATCATTAATATGATATTTGGCTGTTGTTAGTCCAAACATAGCCTTAATAAGCCTATATAAAGCATGACGGTTGCTAACCTGACCAACAACTTTATCTCCGTAATCAGAATTTTTATCAGAAATGCTATCATTTCTATGGCTTAAAAGGAAACGGAAATTAGAGTCCTTTTTGCTGCCATTTAGGTTGAACTTTGGTGATACCAACCATACTTCAAGCGGGTTTACTTTAAAAAAGATAAGTTCAGTAAGACTCAGCTTAACTTCAGCTTTTTTCATACAAAAAAGAGTATCCTTTAACTTAGGTATAATAAAAAGGTTTTCTACATATAAGGTTCTTAACCCGGTAAAACCAACCTTATCGGCGTTAATAGCAATTCCATACTTATCACCAATTTCTGAACACTCACGTTCAAAAACGATTTGTACAATACTATTTCGAATGGCAAAAGAAATTATGAAAAGCAATAAAATGCTTATGAATGTTATCCTGAAATACCCAAATTTCTTAACACGTAACCCAACTCTATTCATATTTGGAAAGTTTACTCTACAAAGGTACTAATAAATAGCTGCTGAATTTTTGGTAGAAAGACTAATTAGTGAATTCTTAAAATTGGTTACATTTAAGCATTCATTAAAATTGATTTGGTAAGCATGAGGCTTTTAGCGAAACTTACTTTATTTGTACCTATTTTCATTTCTAATAATGTTTTTTCAAACGATACTCTTCGGATTGTAACCTTTCCAAGAGACATTAACCTATACGCAAAAATTGGTCCCTCTTTCTCACAGGTTGAAATACAAAACCCAGACATACCCCAAAACTTAGTTTTTAAACCTAACCCTCAACCCCTTGTTGGGTTTGGTTTTTCGTACTCGTGGATTAGTTTTAGCTTTAGTTTTATGCTTCCCTCAAGCGATGCCGATAACATTAAATACGGAAAGACCAAAAAATATGATTTTGAGGCACATTATACAATGCGTCGTATAACAGTTGATCTTACCCTAAAAAACTATAAAGGTTTTTACTTAGATAACCCTGACAAATTTATTGATAGCTGGAGAACGAGGTATCCTTACCCACAAGCACCTAGTCTTCAAACAGTAACACTTGCTGCCTCTTTTGCATATTTTTTTAACTCCGACAGGTTTTCTCCAAATGCTGCCTATACATTTACAAAAGCGATGCGTCGAAGCGGTGGAAGCTGGATGTTGGGAGGGTTTTTCTCTATTAACGGAGTAGTGTCCGATACTTCCATTGTACCAGGTATTATAAAACAATACGTTGATCCTAAGCTGGATCTTACTGGGGTTGTTTTCAAAAATGTTGGTGTGTCATTCGGCTATTCATATCTATTAACAATCCGTAAAAAAAACTTTATTTCATTAACACTATACCCCGGAGTATCATATCAAAATGTTACACAATGGTCATCAATAGATGGTTCTGTTAAAAAGTACAACACCCTTGCTTTGAGAACAATTTATCGATTTTCTGCAGGACGTAATGGTGATAAGTTCTACTGGGGAACGAATATTTATGTTGAATCAACAACAGTTAAACATTCTAAATCGCAGCTGACACTCAACTCAGGTCATGTTGATTTTTTTCTTGGTTATCGGATTGGAACAACTAACTGGAAGTTTATGAAAGCAGTTGATAAAATCCTACATCCTCGTTTCATGAGATTTTTAACCGGAATACCTCCTGAAAGAGATTAACATTTAGTAAATACTATATCGAAAAAATCACTTTTAAAATTATCGCATTTACAAAAAAGCTAATTTTGAACCCTAAAATAAACCTAACTAACCTAACATGACCAAAAAAATTTTAATACCAATTTCAGCATCAATTCTATCATTGGTGTTTTTTTCATGTACCACTAAACAAGAAAAGATGGAAAGTAAATTAAGGGATTTTATCATAAAGATTGAAGCACAGGTAAAACCCCTTTCACAAGAAGCAAACATTGCCAGCTGGGACGCCTCAATAACTGGCAAAGACGAGGACTACAAAAGGTCTGAAGATGCCCAAATTAAACTAGTGCAGCTTTTCTCTGATCCTACTTTATTTGCAGAACTTAAAGAAATAAGAGATTCAAAACTTGTTAAGGATTCTATTCTTTTCCGTGAGATGGAAGTTCTTTATCCATCCTTCCTACGCAATCAGGTAAGCAAAGAACTACTTGAGAAAAGAATCAAAATGGAAGCTGAACTTGAGAAAAAATACTCAAACTTCAGAGCCGATTTAAACGGTAAAAAGGTATCGGATAACGAAATTGAAGGTATACTATCAACCTCTAAGAATTCGAAGGAACTTGAAGCAGCTTGGAAGGCTCACAAAATGATTGGAAGAGAAGTTGCTAGTGATATTATTGCTATCGTTAAACTTCGCAACGAGATTGCTAAATCATTAGGGTATGAGAACTACCATACCATGAGTATGACTCTTTCAGAACAAAACCCAGATGAAATTCTTGCATTATTCAACGAACTTGATAGCCTCACTAAAGGTGCATTTGCAGAATTAAAAGGTGATATTGATACTTATTTCGCAAAAAGATATGGTATTTCAAAAGAAAAGCTAATGCCTTGGCATTATCAGAATAGGTTTTTCCAAGAAGCTCCAAAAATCTATGATGTTGATCTTGATCAATTTTATAAAGATAAAGATTTGGTTGAACTCACAGCTAAGTACTACAATGGCATCAACTTAAACGTTGATGATATTATTAAAAAATCTGATCTTTTTGAAAAACAAGGAAAAAACCAGCATGCATACTGTACCGATATTGACCGTAATGGCGATGTTAGAGTACTTTGCAATGTTAAACCAACCATGGGTTGGATGAATACAATGCTTCACGAATACGGACATGCTGTTTACTCTAAGTATTATGATCCTCAAAAACCTTTCTTATTAAGAGATGCAGCGCATACATTTACCACCGAAGCGATTGCTATGATAGATGGTCGCTTTGCAAGCAATCCACAGTGGATGCTTGATATGGGTGTTATTACTCCTGAGCAGAAAGAGAAAATTGCTGATGTTTGTTACAAATCATTACGTCTCGAACAGCTTACATTTAGCCGTTGGGCACAGGTTATGTACCGTTTTGAGAAAGAAATGTATGCAAATCCTGATCAAGACCTTAACGCTTTATGGTGGACTTTAGTTGAAAAGTACCAACTGCTTAAGAAACCTGAGGGCCGTAATGAACCAGATTGGGCTTCAAAAATTCATATAGCATTATATCCTTGCTACTATCACAATTACCTAATGGGTGAACTATTGGCATCACAACTTTACTATTACATTTCAGATAGTATTCTAAAAAATACCGATTATAAAAATGTAAGCTTTGTAAACCATCCTGAGGTTGGTAATTTCTTAAAGGAAAAAGTATTTATGCCTGGTTGTTACTACCAGTGGAATGATATGATTCTACATGCTACTGGCGAGAAACTTACTGCAAAGTATTACGCAAAACAGTTTGTTGAAAAATAGTTTGATTAAACGATTTAATTTCAAGACCGTCTTACTTAACCGTAGGACGGTTTTTTGTTTAATTTTATCACACAATAAATATCTCATCCATATGAAAAAATTTCTAGCAATCATCATCTTAGCATTAATTAGTAGTTTTGCTATTGCCCAAACCGATGACGGGCTACTTACTCTTGATAGAATTTTTGGCTCTTCCGAATTTCGTGGACAGTACGGCGGTGGCATAGAATGGCTTCCAGATGGAAACTCGTACACAACCTTCGAGCCTTCTACAACAATGAAGAATGCAATGGACATTTTTAAGGTTGATCCTAAAACAGGTAATAAAACATTACTAGTTTCGGCTGAAAACCTTATTCCTCAGGGTTCAAAAGATCCTATTTCAATTGAAAATTACTCTTGGTCACCCGATGTAACAAAGATGATCATCTTTACCAATGGGAAAAGAGTTTGGCGTTACAATACTAAGGGTGATTACTGGGTTTTTGATCTAACAAGTAAGTCATTGTATCAGCTTGGTAAATCACTACCTGCATCAAGTTTGATGTTTGCAAAGATTTCTCCTGATGGTTCGAAAGCAGCCTATGTTTCAAACCACAATATCTACGTTGAGAACTTAACTACTCATGAAATAAAAGCTCTTACTACCAATGGATCGAATACCATGATTAATGGTACTTTCGACTGGGTTTATGAGGAGGAATTTGATTGCCGTGATGGTTTCCGTTGGAGCCCCGACAGTAAGCGTATTGCCTATTGGCAGCTAGACGCTTCAGGTGTTAGAGACTTTTATATGATTAACAATACTGATTCACTTTATTCATACATTATTCCAGTTCAATACCCTAAAGCAGGACAAACCCTTTCTGCATGCCGAGTAGGTGTAATTAGCGCTAATGGAGGAGAAACTGTTTGGGTGAAACTTCTAGGCGATTCTCGAAATAACTACGTTCCCAGAATGGAATGGGCTGCATCGTCAGAAGAACTTTTTATTCAATACATAAACCGTCTTCAGAATACAAATCAGGTATTTTTGGCAAATGCTTCATCAGGAGATCTTAATAATATTCTTACAGAAACTGATGCTGCATGGCTCGATCCGATCGACGATGTTAAGTGGTTGGATAAGGGAAAAACATTTACATGGATTAGCGAACGTTCGGGTTGGAAGCATATCTACACTGTTTCTCGCGATGGTAAAATCGTAAAACCAATCACCTCTGGTAACTTTGATGTAATGGAGATTAAACTTATTGATGATGTTAAAGGGTATGTTTACTACATGGCTTCGCCCGATAACACCGTTCAAAAATATTTGTACAGGATAAAACTTAATGGAAAAGGTAAACCTGAACGTCTAACCCCAGCTGATTTTGCAGGAACAAACTCCTACGATATTTCACCTAATGGAACATGGGCAACCCATAGCTTTTCAGCAGTTGAAAATCCATCAGAAAGCTACTTAATATCTCTACCCGATCATAAAATTGTAAAGCAACTAACTGACAATGCGAAACTAAAAGCAAACTATGCTAAACTTAAAAAACTTCCTGTTGAATTCTTCAAGGTTACTATCGAAGGCAATGTTGATATTGATGGGATGATGATTAAGCCTTACAATTTTGATCCAACTAAGAAATACCCTGTATTATTCTATGTATACGGCGAACCAGCAAGTACAACAGTTAACGATCGTTGGGGTGGTTCATCGTATTTATGGCATTTAATGCTTGCACAAAAAGGATACATAGTAATTACTATGGATGGAAGAGGAACTCCTGCACCTAAAGGAAGGGAGTGGAGAAAATCTATCTACCAAAAAATAGGTGTTTTGAACTCATCAGATCAAGCCAATGCAGCAATTGAAGTTAGTAAGAAGTTTAGCTTTATCGATCCAAGCAGATATGCTATTTGGGGATGGAGCGGCGGTGGCTCATCAACTTTGAATGCAATGTTCCGCTACCCCGATATCTACAAAACAGGTATGGCCGTTGCTCCTGTTGCCGATATTCACCTATACGATGCCATCTACCAAGAGCGTTATGTTGGTATTCCACAACAATCGCCTGATGCTTACACCCAAGGCTCACCAATTACATTTGCGCAAAATCTAAAAGGAAATCTACTAATAGTTCATGGTACTGGTGATGATAATGTTCACTATCAAGGCACCGAGAAACTTATTAATGAGCTGATTAAATACAATAAGCATTATACTATGCTTTCATACCCTAACCGCTCACATGGTATAAGAGAAGGAAAAGGAACAACAATGCACCTTTATACTGAACTTACAAGATATTTACTTGAACATCTTGAAGCAGGAGGCAAATAGAAAGTCATTATAAACAAAAAACCCCGCTATTCATAGGATATGCGGGGTTTTTTGTTACTTTACCAATTAAAAACGAATCCGACTAAACATCCTTCTTATTGCACCTGTTGGAATAACCTTCGAATACTTCTCCCTTCTACTCCTAAATGCTTTTGTACCCTCTTTACCAAATACATCTGTCGAAAGTTTTACAATCTTAGAGTAACCCTCAGAGCCAATTCTTTTTCGAAAAGAACTAAAATCGTGGAAGTAGAATGGTGGATTATGCTGAAAGTATATTTCTCCACAGAAATACTGCCAGTATGGATTATCAAGCCAATGTTGGATTGCATGTTTTTCACCATACTTAAAAACCTGTTTAAGTATGGTAAGACCAACCATGGCTCTAATCGGAATAGATGGGGCACCTTTGGGACTATAATAAGTAGCAAAGTCACCTTCAACTAAATCCCAGTTAATTTTAACTGCTAATTTACAGAGTTCATGATCTGGGTTAATGAAGTGTACCAGCTGAACTTTAAGTAAATCAAGTTGAGGATTCTTTTCAGTTTTACCCAACATCTACTTTGGATTTTAACCAAATTTACGTCGAAATTTACCAAAGTAAAATTTTGTAATCCAATATTTTGAGCTAGTTATTAACATTAACAAAATCGGTTATAAATAAATTTTCTTCCCCATTCTATTCATACCTTAGAGCATCCACAGGATTAACTCTTGCTGTTTTGAAAGCCTGATAAAGAACGGTCAATACTGCGATAATTAAAGCAGCCAGCAATGAACCAGCAAACAACCACCATGAATATTCGGTATGAAATGCGTAGTTTTTAAATATGCTGCTAATAGTTAAGTAAGACAACGGAATTGCAATAATTCCTGATATTAAAACCCATTTTGTAAAGTCACGTAGAAGCATAACCAAAATTTTAATCATTGAGGCACCATGTATTTTTCGTAGCACTAATGACTTTCGCTGTTGCTCTGCGATATAAGCCGCAAGGCTAAGTAACCCAACACATGAAATTAGTATTGCAAGTACTGTAAACTGTCCTAATATTGACTTAAGTTGCTTCTCTATAGCAAACATATTACGGTATTCATCATCTATTGAGGTAAACTCAAAAGGGTACTCTGGGTAAAAATCAGTGTAAACTTTTTTAATTTGACTTATGGTTTGAGAATCAAAAGAGTTTTGCGCTTTAAGAATCACAAAGTTTATTCCTTTAGTATCATATAAAAGAAACAGTGGATCAATTTTCTGGAAGAAGTGAACAAAATGGAAATCTTTTACTACTCCTACTACCTTGAGTTTATAGCCCCAGATAGTAAGTACTTCACCAACAATTGGCTTCTTATTTATAATCTTTGCAGCAGTTTCATTTATAACAACACTAGAAGTATCAGTTGGATATTCAGAGGAGAAAAATCTACCATCCGCCATCTTAATCTCCATTGCATCGGTAAAAAGTTCATCGGTAACAGTATTTGAGAATAGATACGATTGGGTTGTATCTTTCCCATCCCAATTAATATTACTTGTTGATGATCCAATTTGGAAAGGAAGATTTCGAGATCCCGTGATATATTTAACATTCGATATCTTTTTAATCTCATTCTTAAAACTTTTATAATTCGGATCCATATCCTTTCTGAATGGAATATAAATCACATTCTTTCGAGACATTCCAGTGTCAACATTATTAATAAAACTTAACTGTTTAAACATAAAGAAGGTAACTACAACTAAAAAGATTGTGATTGTGTACTGGATAATAACCATTGTTTTCCTAAAGCCTGCTCCTTTAATACCCGATCGAATTAATCCTTTAAGAACCTTTGCCGGCTGAAAAGATGATAGTACAAGAGCAGGGTAAATACCTGAAAGAATACCAACAACCAAAACAACAATTAGTATTTTAGACCAAAAGTGTATATCACTAAAGTTCAATGAAAGTTCGGTTCCTAAAGTTGCATTGAAAATGGGCAAAGCAAAATCAACAAAAAGAATTGCGATAAATAATGATAACAATGTATTTAGGAATGACTCCATAAAATATTGAGAAATAAGTTGAATTCTACTTGATCCAATCACTTTTCGAATTCCAACTTCTTTAGCTCTGCTGGCAGCACGTGCAGTTATAAGATTTATAAAATTGATACAGGCAAGAATCAGAACAAAACCAGCTACCGAAATCAAAATGGTTACTAAAGTGATTACTCCAAAACCCGTAGGATCAATATTGTATAGCCTTTGCTTAATAAGCGGGTACAACTTAAACTGGGTAACATCACCAGTACCTTTCTTTTTAGCCTCTATTTGAATTTTTTTCTCTAAATCATCGATATTTACTGAACCATTGACTTTAACATAGGTCTCCCATGAATTCCATCCCCATTGGTCAATTCCCTGATACCTAAAAACATTTAAATTTATAAACGGTAGAAGGCATGAAAAATGAATATTTGAATTTTTGGGGTAATCTTTTATTATTGCCGTTACATTCAACTCTGTTTTCCCATCTAACCTCACACTCTTACCAATAACATCGGTTTTTCCAAAGATTTTTTTTGCTAGTTTTTCGGTTAATACGATTGAGTTAACATCCTTTAAGCATGTCTTGGGATTACCAGAAATAAACTCCGTTTTAAAAATTTTGAAAAAAGTGCTATCGGTAAAACCTAAATCATTTTCTCTAAAGGCACCTTCACCCATTCCAAGTACCCCAGAATAATGACCAAACCTAGTACTGCTATATATTTCAGGAAAATTCTCGTTTAAAAAAGGTGATAATGGGCCTGGTGTAGAATAAGTATATAATTTATAACCATCAGAATATGACTGTATTTCATATACAGAATAGATTCTGTCAGGATTTTCATGAAATCTATCATAGCTAAACTGAAAATCAGTCCAAAGCAATATGATTATTGTACACATTAACCCTATGGCTAATCCTAAAGTATTTACTATTGTATAAAATCCACCCTTTATTGAAACTCTTATAAATTGTTTTATCCAGCTGGTTACCATAATTTTAAATTTAAATTTATAACGAATAATTTTGATACCTGAAATTACCAACCATCATACCAACCATTTTAACAAATTGATAATCTTGATACTATACTGTAATTTATAAATTTTTAATTATTTGATATTATAAATGCTGTCCATAATAGAACAACAAGCTGTCCATTCATGGACAATTTCATTCCTGAATTAGAAAAGATTAATTTAGCCTGATAAACCAAAGATTTAAAATGAATCAGAAAGCAGGGAAAATTCTAATGGTAGATGATGATGAGTTTGTAAGGCTCAGTCTTAAAGTACTACTTGACGACCACTATCAATGCATCGATTGGGTTGAGAACCCTGCAATAATTGAAAGTAAGATTTCATCAACTGCCTATGATGTTGTATTATTAGACATGAACTTTACTCCTGGAGATACTTCTGGAAAAGAAGGTCTTAAATGGTTGGAATGGCTTACTATTAATGCACCAGACTCATCAGTAATTATAATCACTGCATATGCCGACATTGAATTAGCAGTTAAGGCTGTACAATTAGGAGCAACCGATTTTGTTGTTAAACCATGGCAAAACGAAAAACTTTTAGCAACAATAAACTCAACATACCAATTAAGTAAAAGCCGCAGAGAGTTAAATTCAATGCAGCAAAGGCAAATGGCTTTAGGACGAATTTCTGGTTCACCTTTCGAAGAAATGATTGGCAGCTCACAAGCTATGCAAAAAGTGTTTGATGCGATTAGAAAAGTTGCTAATACAGACGCAAATGTATTGATTCTAGGTGAAAATGGATCGGGAAAAGAACTAGTTGCACGTGCTCTACATCGTATGTCGGAACGAAATAGGAATGTATTCATTACCGTTGATGTTGGTGCAATCCCTGATTCACTTTTTGAAAGTGAGCTATTCGGACATCAAAAAGGGGCTTTTACAGATGCAAAGGAGGAACGAATTGGAAGATTTGAAGCAGCATCGGGTGGTACACTTTTCCTCGATGAGATTGGGAACATACCCGGTAATCTTCAATCAAAACTTCTTTCTGCAATCCAAAATCGCAAGATTAACAGGTTAGGAAGCCCCAAAAGTATAGATATTGATGTACGATTAATTTGTGCAACAAACTGCAATTTAACAGAAATGTCACATTCAGGAACATTTAGACAAGACCTTCTTTACCGAATTAATACTGTTGAAATTAAACTACCTCCATTAAGGGAAAGATTGGAAGATATTCCATTACTAGTAAACCATTTTGTTAACTTATACTGTAAGAAGTACAATAAACCTTTTTTTAAAATACCAGAGCATGTAATTAAGAAACTTCAAAAATACCACTGGCCGGGAAATGTGAGGGAACTGCGTCACTCAATAGAAAGAGTCATTATACTATCTGACGGAGACACTCTGCGCTCAACAGATTTCTTTTTCACTAATTCAGAGAAACCTAAGGGTTTTCCAATTGACGATTTCAATCTCGAGAAACTTGAACACTGGGCAATAAGCGAGTGCTTAAAAAAGTATCAAGGAAACGTTAGCAAAGCGTCAACAGAACTTGGTATTACAAGAGGTGCTTTATACCGTAGATTTGAAAAGTATGGGCTTTAACAGATACAATATTGGTTTTTTTGCAAGAGTAATAATCCTTGCTCTTCTTATTGGTCTTTTTCTTTTCTGCTTATTCATTCAAAAGGAGTATATCCAAAGTGTTTATGCTTTTGTAGCAATTTGCTTTTCTATCTGGAATTTATACTACTTTACTAGTCGCATAAGTCGTGACTTTTATACATTTATATCAGCCCTTGCCAATGAGGAGTATTCAATTCAATTTAGTGCTAAAGAAAATAAAAATCTTAAATATATTTATAGCCTCTATAATACTACTGCCAAGCGCTTTCAGAGAGTAAAGTATGATAGAGATTTACAGCATATTTTTCTTGAAGAGATACTAAATCAAATTGGAGTTGGAATTATTGCATTCGAAAAATCAGGCAAGATTCTACTCCAGAATAGAGCATTTAGATCAATTTTCAGCATTAGAAAACCACAAAACACTAACGAAATTGATCCGTATATAAAAAAATGCATTGATGAAATCAAGCCCGGTAATCGATTGATAATTAATCCTATTGTAAATGGCGCCAAACTTACGCTGTCTGCTCATTCTACAGATTTTAAGCTAAAAAATCAGCTGCTAACGCTTATATACTTCCACAATATAAAACCCGAACTTGATGAACAAGAACTTGAATCATGGCAAAAACTTTTTAGCGTACTTACGCATGAAATAATGAATTCAGTTACCCCTATAAGCTCATTATCGTCAAGTTTAAATGATAAACTAAAGAAAGATCTGAACCAAAATGGAACTGCTGAAAGTAGTACTTTAAACCTGCTAATCGAAGGCTTAGATGCCATGGCAATTAGAACAAAAGGGTTACTCTCCTTTACTGATTCTTTCAGAAAGCTCTCAAAAGTGCCTCAGCCAAAACTCGCTGAATTTGAGATACAAAAGCTGATTGAAAGGATAAACTTATTGTTCCAACCAACTTTCAACTCAAGTGGAATAAAATTCAATTATTCAATATCTCCAGAAGCTAGAATAATAACTGCTGATCCATCTCAGTTTGAACAAGTCTTTATCAACCTTATTCAAAACGCTACAGAAGCATTATCAAACAAACAAAATGGAGAAATAAAACTGACTGTAAGTAAAATTTCTGATGGCAAAACTAAAATTGATTTATCCGATAATGGTATAGGCATATCCCAGGAAATCATCGAAAAGGTTTTTGTACCATTTTTTACAACAAAAGAGAAAGGAAGCGGAATTGGACTTAGCTTATCGCGTCAAATAATTAGAAAACATGGTGGTTCTATTGAAATAAACTCAATTCAAGGCAAGGGGACAACTCTTATAATTAAACTATAACAATCATCTTCTTAGATACTCTTTCAACAGGATTGGTCCGTGACTCTTAGCCCATCTAGTTGTTACATCATACTGCTCACCAAGATCACTAAAATTGAACATCAAAAATTCTTCTTTAAAATCAGGGACATAAACATAAGTCCTTTCAGCTAGTTCAGGAGAATCTTTCTCAAGTTCCTTCAATCGCTTATAAAAGCCTCTATTTGAAATTGCTTCCGGTGAAACTCCCATCTTATCGAAGAACTTGAACTTATCTATCCCAAATTGCTGTAACTCATCATTAAAGTTTGCAATCGTATCCCTTTTCCGGCTAACAATAATCATTTTTTCAACCCCAACACCTCTCATCTTTTCAAATTCTATAACAGCCTGATAAGGAACATGGTCAGATGCAATACCCCCATCGTGATACGTAACATTAGGTATAGTTTTCACATTGCTAATGCGAACAGGCGGAAACGCAAAAGGATAAGACGCCGATGCCATTAGAACATCTACTATACTCAGCGATGAATCGCTTTCGACATTTATCTTCTTATTACAAAGGCGATAAGTTCTATCTTTTAGAGGAAGTGCTTTTAGGTTAACAACTGATAGTGAAGTTGGGTAAGGTAAATCATTTAACGTTTTATAGCCTAAACGATCAGAAACAACCCTTATTATTAAATTTCGTAAAGGCTCGGTATCAACGGGTAACTTTTTACCATTCTTAATAAAAATATCTTCATTTTTTAATCCGCTTAGAATCCCTTTGTATTCTGACCAAGTTATCTTATGGCTAAGTATTCCATTAAGGACAGCAGCATTTAATCCACCAGAACTAGCGCCCGATATAAACACAACATCATTAAGCATACCTTGATCGTATAGCTGTTCAAGCAATGCTGCCTCTTGTGCTATTTTGGCTGCTGCACCTGTAATAACAATAGCCGTTCCCTGTCGATGAGGAGTTATAGGTTCATGAATATCTTTATCCCTAGAACCAGTGAAAATCCATAAACAAAGTATGACCACAAAAATTGAGATAAAAGCACGTCTATGCCTTACTATTTTTTTTGAGTCATTCCCCTTATCCTTCATATTCTATGTTGATATTGGTTTGATCTACAATATACAATGGCCTATTCTGAACATTAGTATTTATCCTACTAATATATTCGCCAATAATTCCAACCGAAAGAAGTTGGATTCCTCCTATAAACATTGAACTAATAATTAACGATGTCCACCCTGTTATAGTTTGATGAAGGAAGAAATGGGAATATAACGCATACAGAATGACAACAAAAGCAACAAAGGAAAATAACAACCCTAAATTGGTAACCAGTTTCAAAGGAGCATTGGAAAATCCAGTGATTCCATCCAAAGCAAATTTTATCATTTTGCCCAGAGGATAGCCTGTTTTCCCTGTTGTTCTACAATCACGTTCATATTCAACGAATGTTTGCCGAAATCCAAGCCATGCAATTTGTCCGCGTAAAAACTTATTCTGTTCGGGCATCATTTTAAGGTAATCAACAATCTTACGATCGATTAGCCTAAAATCACCTACATCAGTTGGAATTTCGACAGATGTAATTCGTTTAAGGATTCGGTAAAATAGTTTAGCAGTAAACCGCTTAAAGAATGTTTCTCCTTTCCTTTTTATCCTTTTTGCGTAAACCACTTCATTGCCCTCCTTGTACTTCTGATACATTTCTGGAATTAGCTCTGGGGGATCCTGCAAATCACCATCAATAATTACAACTGATTTACCGTTAGAATGTTCTAATCCAGCTGTTACTGCTACTTGGTGACCAAAATTTCTACTAAAACTAATGAACTTAACCCTGTTATCGATCTTTGAAAGTTCAATAAGCTTAAAAAGTGTAGCATCCTTGCTCCCATCATTTACAAAAACTAGTTCATAATTGGCTGTTATTGTTCCAACTGCTTTCTGCAGTCTATCGAACAACTGAGGAATTATATCTTGTTCGTTGTATACAGGTATAACTACAGATAGTTCAGTCATATGCTCTATGTTCATTTCAAAAAGTTTATAGATAAATGGAAACTCTCACAAATTTAACTAGTTCTTAGTCAATTTACCCCAATTATAACATAACTCTAAAAGTAATTAGACTCTATTAATAATCAAAGAACTAAATATAGAAAGTATTTAAACTAACTGTTACACACCGGAAAACAATCTATTATTAAGCTTATTTTAGTTATCTTTTCTATAATTCTTCAAGAAACACTTTAAAACTAATACTACTTTTGTTTTTTGTAAAGAAAATCGTTTATGAATGGATAAAAGATTATCACTTGTTTGGCAAAAGGCTGCTATTGTAGGTTCACTTTGGGGCGCATTTGAGATTGTAGCCGGAAGTTTTATCCATAACCTTGCATTGCCTCTTCTTGCTGGAACTATATTATCTTTTACAGGTGTTTTAATTGCTATCGCTTTTCAGTCAAGATGGAAAACTCCAGGTTTATTATGGCGTGCTGCTTTAATTTGTGCATTACTTAAATCAGTTTCTCCAAGCGCAATAATATTAACACCTATGCTTGGAATAACCCTCGAAGGGTTTTTGCTCGAGATAGGAACGCTGCTATTCGGTACCAATGTTACTGGTTATATAGTTGGTGGTGGCTTAGCTGTTCTATCAGTTCTCTTATTTAAGGTTTTTAGGTTACTATTAGTTTACGGTAAAGGTGTTGTTGATGTATATTCATCAGTATACAAGCTTTCTCTTAATCAGCTAAAACTTAGTAGTAACAGTAATGAATGGTGGCCCATTCTTGCTATTGCATTGGTTTACTTTATTATTGGAGCAATAGCAGCAATTTTAGGAATTTATGCTGGTAAAAAGTTAAGCCAATCAGTACTGGATTCATACAATTCAATAAATTACAGCAGTACTAATAATGCTGAAAATGCTAAAAGTAGTTCAGTAAAAGCATTTATTGCTCCTTTTATTCACTTAATATTTTTAGCTTTATTACTTAGCCTTCAATCCAATATGAATGTATTGGTTTCAGTATCCATTACATTACTATATATACTGTTTTGCATTATTCGCTATCCTAAAGTTAAATTCATACTATCCAAACTCGGGTTCTGGATTCCAATCATTATCTTTTCATTTATTATTCCATTAATCACTTTCCAAAATATTTCAGATTTTGGTTGGTTTGTAAACGGCATAAAAATATTATCAAGGGCAACTACTGTGATAATTGTATTTTCAGCAATCGGAACTGAACTTAGCAACAGTAACGCTAGAACCTTCTTTAAAAATGGACATTTCGCAACCGTTTATCAAGCCACATCACTTGCTTTTGCAACGCTTCCAAACTATATAGAACATCTTAAAGGAATGAAGTTCGAAGCTAGGCGTCCTGAAAGGTTTATAAGTCGTTTTGTGAACGAGGCTGTAAATAAAAGTCAAAATGTTGAACCTCGGAATCATCCGGTTATAATAGTAACTGCCGATAGAGGTAGCGGCAAAACAACATTCATAAAGGAGATTGTTTCAATTCTTGAAGAAAAAAAGATTCCTCTAACCGGTTTTTACGCTGAAGGAACTTGGGATAGTAACCATGTTCGAAATACTTTCTCCTTAGTATTACTACCATCAAGAGAAAAAATTATGCTATGTGATTCTTCAACGAATAGCTGGATTCTACAAGGCCGATTCAGGTTTAACCCTAGTGCTTTAACTAAAGGAAATAATGCTATAAAATCGGCAACAAAGGAATCAATAGTTGTTATCGATGAGATTGGAATTTTAGAGCTAAACGGAAGCATTTGGTCAGATGCACTTACCGAAATAATAAATCGGGATAAAAACCCTGTCATAATTTCTGTTCGCCGACATTTTCTTGAAGATGTTAAAGGGAAATGGAATCTTGGTAATGCCATAATATTCGATGCAACATCCGATTGCCCTGATGAAGCTGTTAGAATAGTTGTTCGCTGAATTTTGTTTATTATTGGTTTTTAAATCTTTAATATTCATCGTAAGTATTCCTTATTTACTTATTAACTTGTAAACTTATTAACTTAATAGTCTGCCCAACTTGTTGAAAACTCGGTTAAAAAATGATTTGCTCCCAACTTGCTGGTTGGAAAATTACTTTTACCTTTGCCCAAACACTGAAAAATGGTTTTTTTACTTTTAAGCATTCTTTCATCCGCATCGGTCTTTATTGTTTTTAAATTAATCGACCGTAATAAAGTAAATACTTTTAGTGCAATCATCATCAACTATATTACAGCCTGCTCAGCAGGTTTTTTTTTGAGCCATAGTAGCCCTTTCTCAGATCAAGTAATTCATTCCCGTTGGATTTTTCTTTCTTTAATACTTGGAGTCATTTTTATTACCATGTTCCGATTAATCGGGCTGAGTGTTCAAAAAGCAGGGGTAACAAGCACTACTATAGCCACAAAGATGTCAGTAATAATCCCAATTCTTTTCTCAATTTTCATAGAAATAAATGATAAACTAACACTATTTAAAACAATAGGAATAATTCTTGCTCTTATTGCCGTCTTTTTTACATCCTATCGAAAAGAAAAAAGGAGTTTGGATCCCAGTGTAATTCTTTTGCCATTATTAATATTTGTTGGAATCGGTATTCTTGATTCACTAATTAAATACGCTCAGTTTAAATATGTTTCTGAAGAGGTAAACTTACTTTTCTGTGGAACTACTTTTATGGTAGCAGGTCTTGTAGGGTTTCTTTCACTACCCTTTAATCGTAAAGCTGCTAAAGATCTTTTAAAAGTAAAATCTTGGCTATTCGGAATCCTGCTTGGTTTAGTAAATTTTGGGGCAACAATATTTATAATCAGTGCTTTAAACTCTATAAACAGTTCTACTGGCAAACAGATTGAAAGTTCAATTCTCTTTGGTATTAACAACATTGGAGTTGTAACTCTTGGTGTTCTTATCGGGTTTATTTTCTTTAAGGAGAGGCCTTCAAAGCTAAACTGGATTGGCATCACCTTATCGTTTGTTGCTATTCTCTTTTTAACCCTAAACCAATGGTAAGTATGGATATACGCGAAGACACTTACCAAACGATTGCTGGACGAGCCGAAGGTCTTTACAAAGAGAAGGGTAGTAAATTCATTGGCTTGGCATTTCCTGTAGCAAGCGAAGAGGAAGTTAAAGATATTCTAGCTTCGCTGAGAAAGGAATATCACGATGCTCGTCATCATTGTTACTCTTATATTATTGGTTTTAAAAGTGAGCATTGGCGAGCAAATGATGACGGAGAACCATCGGGAACTGCTGGTCGTCCAATTCATGGTCAACTACAAAGCAGGAATCTTACTAATACATTAATTGTTGTTATCAGATATTTTGGAGGTACAAAGCTCGGTGTTTCGGGGCTGATAAATGCTTACAAAACATCGGCAGCTGATACCTTAGATCATGCACAAATAGTTACAAAAACAGTGAATGATATATATAAAATAGATTTTGGGTACCTAGCAATGAATGATATTATGAAGCTTGTAAAGGATGAGAACCTGAGTTTGATTGAGCAAAATTTTGATACGTCCTGTTTCATTAATGTTGGAATTAGACAAGGCAGAACATCTGCTGTTTTATCCAAGATCGAAAAGATAGATTCAGCAATAGCTAACTTTATTAAAACCGTATAATTGCCCCGTTTTTAACGGGGCTTTTTTTTAATGATAGATTATAATTACATAACAAGTTAAACCAAATAATATGAAGAACAAAAGTCTAGTTTCAATTGACGATCTTAGCAAAGATGAGATTTTAAAGGTTCTTGATCTTGCCGAAGGTTTCGAAAAAAACCCAAGCCAACGAATTCTTGATGGCAAAGTGGTTGCTACGCTTTTCTTTGAACCATCTACTCGTACCCGTTTAAGCTTTGAGAGTGCTGTAAACCGGCTTGGAGGTAGAGTAATCGGGTTTTCCGAGGCATCCTCAACAAGCGTATCAAAGGGTGAAAGCCTAAAGGATACTATCCTAACCGTTTCAAACTACTCTGACTTAATAGTAATGCGTCACCCAATTGAAGGTAGCGCACGCTATGCAAGTGAAGTAGGTAAGGTTCCAATTATCAATGCTGGCGATGGAGCAAACCAACACCCAACCCAAACACTTCTCGACCTATATTCTATTCGTAAAACTCAAGGTAAACTTGACAACCTTAAGATTGTAATGGTTGGGGATTTAAAGTATGGACGAACAGTTCACTCACTTTTAATGGCAATGTCGCAGTTCAACGCTTCTTTTACATTCATCTCTCCAAAAGAATTACAAATGCCTCTTGAGTATAAAATGTACTTAGATAGTATTGGTTTAAAATATAAAGAAACGTCTGAACTAGCGGATAATATTAAGGATGCTGATATAATCTACATGACCCGCGTTCAACGCGAACGATTCTCAGATCCACTAGAGTACGAAAAGGTTAAAAACGTTTACGTGCTTCGTAACGAAATGCTAAACGAAACAAAACCGAACATGAAAGTACTACACCCACTTCCAAGGGTTAACGAAATTCACACTGATGTTGACGATAACCCAAAAGCTTACTATTTCCCTCAAGCATTAAATGGGGTTTATACTCGTATGGCTATTATGGCTTTGATACTTGGATTAAAATAACCTTTAAAAGAAAATCACTATGAAAGATATTAAACAACTCAGCGTAAATGCAATCCAAAATGGTACTGTAATTGACCATATTCCAGCGCAAAACCTATTCAAGGTTATTAATATTCTTGGCCTCGACAAAATTAACAACAAGATAACCTTTGGCACCAATCTCGAAAGCCAAAGAATGGGACGTAAAGCAATTATTAAAATTTCTGAGAAATTTTTTGAAAAAGATGAGATTAACCGAATTGCCATGGTTGCACCTCATGCAAAACTCAATATTATTAAGGATTATGCAGTGGTCGATAAAATGCTTGTTGATGTACCCGATGAAATCTCAGGTATAGTAAAATGCATGAACCCAAAGTGTATAACCAACTTCGAAAAGGTAACTCCAAGATTCAAAATATCAGATAAAAAGAGCGTTTCGTTAAAGTGCCATTACTGTGAAAAAATAACTGATCAAGAGCACATGGAATACTTATAAAAGTGACAAGTTACAAAAGAATAAAAAGGGATAAGCAAAATGCTTATCCCTTTTCCATTAACCTAAACCTTTACCTAACCTATTATGAAATTGAAATCTCTCTTACAGGTTTTACCTTCGCTTCATCTTTTTTAGGGATTACTACGTTAAGAATTCCATCCTTGTAGTTGGCCTTAATCTTGTCCGATTCAACAGAATCCGGTAGAGTAAAGTACCTCTTGAAAGATGCGTAGCGAAACTCACAACGCATGTATTTATCTTCATTCTCCTCGTTCTTAACCTCTTTCTCACTTGATATTTCAAGCACATTGTTGTTTAAGTTAATCTTGAAATCTTTCTTTTCAAGACCAGGAGCTGCAACATCAATAGTAAAGTCCTCTTTCCCTTCACGAATGTTTACAGCTGGCATTGTAACGTTTGCAGGAGTTTCGAAGAACTTAGCAAACAAGTCGTCACCAAAAAATTCATCATTGAACGTTGGTAACATCGATTTACGTCTAATCATTGGGAACATAGTTTTATCCTCCATTTAATAGTTTAACATTTTCATTTTTTTGAAAACCATTTTTTGGTTTCCGAATGTTTTTATTCAATAGGTATGCCACATGAATATTTAAGCCATAATGTCATACATAAGTCATGCATTAAGCCATATTGTCATTTAAATAATTCTATATAGCTGTATAATTGATACTTACAACACAATTCAAATTTAGCCAATGAAAACCTACAAACTTTAAGTTTTATCAACCTTATGAGAGTTACCAATTTTTTTATATCTTTTGCAAGTATTTACTGATGAAATAGAACACTGGAGTATGCCTGAACAAAAAAGAAATCAGGATGATGAGATTAAGCGTTTAAAATCTGAACTTGAGGCAGTTAAGCGTGATTTTAAAACGTTAAAGAATATTGCTGATAGTACTGAAGGAGGAATTTACATAGTTCAGGATTTTAAATTCATTTTTACAAATCCTAGTTTCTGTAAATTGGTTGGCTACTCTAACGATGAGCTTAAAACCAAAAGTTTTATCGATTTGGTTCACCCCAAGGATAAAAAACTCATAAAACTCTTATTCCATAATAATTATGAAGAAATAAGTCTAAAACCTTCTAAGAGCTATACATTTAGAATTCTCACAAAAAGTGGTGAACTTAAATGGTTGAAGTCGCACGTTTCGATAATCAATTGGATAGATAAACCCGCATTGCTCGATAGTTGTTTTGATATCACATTCCAAAAGGAAACAGAATGGAAGCTAATTGAAGAAGAACAGAATTTTAGGCTTTTAGTCAACACATTTGAGGATTATATTTTTATCCTAAATCAGAGAGGTAACATTATTCAAACCAATCAGGCTGTAATAGATTTTTTAGGATACCGCGAGCATGAACTATTACTTAAACCCTTTTCAAGCCTAACCTCAAATGATAGTAGCATTAATTTTGAAAATATAATTGATAACGTAAATAAAAACCGTAAAGAATCATTTTCAAGCTCCCTTTTAACTAAGAAGAATTCAAAAATACCAGTTGAGACTAGGATGTTTAAGGGCATTTGGAGTGGAAAGGACGTTATTTTTGTAATAAGCCAGGATATATCACAAAAACTAAAAGCAGAGAACGCAATTAAAGCCTCTGAAGAGAAATTCTCGAAGGCATTCCACACAAAGGCCATTATGATGGCAATCACTACTTTTGACGATGGAGAATACATTGATGTGAATGATGCCTTTTTAGAAACAACTGGGCTTTCTAGAGAAAATGTAATTGGAAAGACCTCTAAACAAATTAAAATTTTCGCTGATCCAAAAGTTCGTGAAAAACTAATTCAACAAATTACAGAGTCAGGTAGATTATCCGAGCAAGAAATTAAACTGAAAAATAAAAAGGGAGAAATACTCACCTGCCTCTTCTCTGCTGAGATAATAAATATTCAAGGGGTAAAATGTTTACTTATTGTAATGAGCGACATTACCTTACGAAAGAAAGTTGAAGAGGAACTCATTCAAGCAAAAACACAAGCTGAAGAGGCTGGAAAAGCAAAAGAGCAGTTTCTTTCAACAATGAGTCATGAGATTAGGACACCTATGAATGCGGTGATTGGAATGACCAACTTACTTCTTCAGGAAAACCCAAAACCAGAACAGATCGATAGCCTAGGTGCCTTGAAGTTCTCTGCTGAAACATTGCTCGCTCTACTAAACGACATCCTCGATTTCAGCAAAATTGAAGCTGGGAAAATTGACCTTGCATCGGTTACAATTAACCTTAAGTCAATTATTGAAGGGCTAAGAAACAGCTTTGATAGGCTAGCAAGAGACAAAGGAATTGAGCTAATTGCTGATATCGACCATAATATTCCAAACAACCTTGTTAGTGATCCAGTTAGAATAAATCAGGTGTTAACAAACTTGATCGGTAATGCACTAAAATTCACCGAGAAAGGTAAAGTAACAATATCAGTAAAGCTTGAAAAAGATTTAAAGAAAAGCGCTGTTATCAATTTTGCTATATCCGATACTGGAATTGGTATTCATAGAAACAAACTTGGGGTAATTTTTAAAGAATTCACACAAGCAAATGCTGAAACAACTCGTCGTTATGGGGGTACAGGACTTGGTCTTGCAATATCTCAACGAATTGTTAAAGAGTTTGGGGGTGAGATTAAAGTAAAAAGTAAACCAAGCGAAGGTTCTTCTTTCTATTTTTCAATTCAACTTCTAAAATCAAGCATAGCACCTTTACCTGAAATACAAATTCTAAAACAACCAGTTGATATTGTTTTTTCTAAATCGTACAAAATACTAATCGTTGAAGATAACGAGATTAACAAAATTATTGCCGAGAAATTCCTTACAAAATGGGGAATGCAGGTTGATCATGCAGAAAACGGGAAAATTGCAATTGATAAAATTAAAGCTGAGAACTTCGATTTAATTCTTATGGATCTTGAAATGCCTGTAATGAGTGGATATGAAGCTACTGATAAAATAAGACAAATGAGCGATGAAAAGAAACGAAATACCCCAATAATTGCATTAACTGCATCTGCAATGCTTGATATTCAGAAAAAAATATATACTCTTGGAATGAACGACTTTATTCTTAAGCCATTCAATCCCAATGAACTAAGAAAAAAGTTGCATTCCCATCTAGAAAAAAACTTACTGTCACATTAGAACTATATCAGTGCATTTACTATGAACCTGTTTCGTACACTCCTTTTTATAACCATTATACTGCCAAACATAACCCTTTCTCAGGTTAATATAAGCATAAGAGTAAAGCAAGCTCGCACAAAAGAATCTAAACTTTACCTATTCCAAAATTCTGAGTCAATTTTAATTGATTCTTCTTTTCAGAACTCAAAGGGGTTATTCACTTTTAAATTGCCTTTAAACTATAAACAGGGGGTTTATAAGTTTGTACTTGGAAATAATATCAGCTTTAATTTTATTATTGGTTCGGAACCTGTAATAGATCTCGAAACGGTTGTCTATGCTGCAGAAGATAGTTTAAGATCGATTAACTCAGAAGAAAACGCACAATACATTGAATACCTTAAAATTAAAAGAAATCTGAATCACAGGTTATGGTTAATAAATTCTTTAGATGATTGCTATCCCGATTCATCATCCTTCCATAAAAAGTTATCTGCTGAGAGGTTAAATACTCAACTTGAACTTACAACTAAAGCTAAAGCAATTGCATCAAGTAATCCAAATCTATTAGTTGCAAGCATTATATTACTTGAATTAAAACCAGAACCGAAAACAAATCTTTCCAAAAATAAAAACACTGAACTTATTAAAAAGGAATGGTGGTCAAATGTAAATTTAAGTGATGACAGGTTAATTAACTCAGCCTCGTTAAATACGAAGATATGGAATTTTATTGATCTCTTTGCTAATAATAGATTTGATAAGGAACAACAAGATTCATCGTATTGCGAAGCCGTTAAAATAGTAATGAACTTAAATGCCAGTCCTAAACTAAAAGAATATTTTAGGAATAACCTTGTAAAGAGTTTCCTTGATACAGAGTACGGAATGACAACAAAATTCCTTGTAGAAACATCATTTGATAAGTTAGAATCTTTAACCCTGTCACCAGAAGAACAAAATACATATGAATTGCAGGGTAAAAATAAGGTAGGAACAAAAACTAAAGATTTTAAAATTACTACTTACGAAGGCTTAAAGATTTATCTTTCAAAAGTTCAAGCAAATTATAAACTTATTGTTTTCTGGTCAATGTGGTGTCCCCATTGCACCGAAATGCTTCCCGAGCTTAAAATAGTATATCATAATTTTAGGGATAAAGGTTTTGAAGTAGTAGCTGTATGCATTGATGAAGAGGGTGATGAATGGAAAAAATATATTGGTGAAAACAGGTTAACCTGGATAAACACAATAGAACCAGACAACGGGAAAAATAAAATTTACAAAGACTATGGTGTTGATGGTACACCAAAGTTCATTTTGGTGGATAAAAATCAAACCATCATTTCATGTCCAACGAATTTAAAACAATTAGAAGTAAAACTTAACAATCTAATAAAACAGGACTAAATATAAACCCTAGTTTATTAAAATTGAATTTGTTGGTTATCTTTGGCAGCTCAATAAAACGTAATAACCATGATGGAATTTTTTCAGACCCTCTTTGACTGGTACATGGCTAACATGAATTATGTTACTATTGCTCTACTAATGGCAATTGAAAGCACCTTTATTCCTTTACCTTCAGAAGTAGTAATTCCATTTGCAGCATATAAAGCAGCCCAAGGCTCATTGAGTATCTTTGGAGTTGTAATTTCAGGAACCATAGGTGCTTTATGCGGCTCATTATTTAACTATTTTTTATCAAGATATTTAGGTCGCCCCCTAGTGTATAAATTTGCCGATACCCGGTTTGCACATTTACTTTTGGTAACTAGTGAGAAAGTTGAGCACGCTGAAAAATATTTCATCAAAAATGGAAAGAGTTCTACTTTTATTGGTCGTTTAGTTCCTGGAATTAGGCATTTAATTTCAATACCAGCGGGCCTTGCAAAAATGAATTTGCGCGATTTTGTTCTTTATACAACAGTAGGTGCAGGAATTTGGAATATCATTTTAGCAGTAGTTGGTTATTACGCATACTCAATAAAAGATCAAATACTACACTACCTTGCCTACTTGTTACTTGTTTTAGGAGTAGGATTTGTAACTTACTTAATTGTTATGAACCGGAAAAAAATTAAAAGGGAGAAACAAGAAGGAAAATAGCTACCATTTTTGTTGAGAACTCATTTTTTTGCAATTCTTATAAAATAATTCCTGTGCGCTGAAGTTACCATTTTTAGAAGCTACTTCTAAATCAGAGCAAGCATCATCCTTTTTACCTAAGTTTAATCTAACGACTCCTCTCTGATAGTAAGTTTCAGATGGTTTATATCCCTTTGTAATTGCAGTACTAAAGTCAATTTCTGCAACATTATAGTTTTCTGATTTTAAATACGCTAAACCCCTATAATAATAATATTTAGGTTCTGAAGGATTAGACTTAATCAATTTACCCAAGCTGAAAAGGGCATCGACATATCTTCCAGCATCAATTGCAATTACAGCAAATAGAAATGAAGCATCAGTATTGGATGGGTAAAATGAGATATAGTAAGCTAAATCTTCAAAAGCTAAATCATACTGTTTACTTCTATGGTATGCGTTTGCTCTAATCAAAAAGTAGTTTGGATCTCCACCCGAAAGTTCAATAGCCTTTGATGCATCATCAATTGCATTACTGTATTTTTCAGTTGCCAAATATGCTTTAGCCCTTTCTGCTAAATAAAAGTGATTCTTTTTGTTTCTCTTAATTGCGGTAGAGAAATCTTCAATTGCAGTGTTGTAACTACCCAACCCGGAATAAGCTTTCCCCCTTAGAAATATTAATTGGGGGCGTGAATTATTGCCCTTTAAGCGGGGATTAAGAAGATCTATAGCCTCCTCCCAATTCTGATTTGACAAACTATACTCTGCATCAAAAATAAGTTTTTCAGCAAATGAGTACCAATCTTTATCCCAAATTTGCTGCCACAGTTTTGTTTGCTCGACTCTTTTAAATGCTGTTTCCAGTTTAATAGTTCCTTCGCTAACCTTATCCCCTGACGCCAGATAGTTTTTCAACCAAAAGAAACATGAAGCAGTGTCTCCTTTTAATGAATATAGTTTTGATAAAGTGTAAGATGATGAATTAGGTTTAAGTTTCTCAGCTTTTAACAGCGATTCCAATGCATTTTCGGTATCACCTGTACCGAATAGAACTTCCCCTCTCCTAGCCCAGAAAAATGGATTATTGCCTTTTTTAGCAATACAGGAATCAATCCATTGCAGAGCAATATTGTACTCACCCCTTTCGTAAGCTGCATTAGATCGATACCAAGCCTCAGGCATTTGCTGTGCTTGTATATCAAAGGATAAAAGAATGGTAAATACAAAAAAAAACTTTTTCAGCATTCTAAATTATCTAAGGTTAGAGATGTTTTGAGTTTTGATTTCAAGTTTCCTACTTCTTAATTAAATTCTTCACCTGACTTATTTCCATAAACGAAGCTCCGTCACTTGGTCCAAAACTACCTCCAATAACAAGTACGGTATCCTCAGGCTTAATCTTACCCTGTTCGACCATGATAGAGATTGAATCAACTAAAAAATGATCACGAGTAGTTCGGGGCTCCATGTACTCTGCTTCAACGCCATAGGATAGTGCTAAATGACGCATAATCTCTGGCCTGTAACACATAGCATAAACTGGAATCTTTCCTCTGAAAGCGGCTAAATAGCGGCCGGTTCTACCAGTAAGTGTATCAACAACAATCGCTCTTATTGGTAAGTTAGCACATGCCCTAACGGCTGAACGAGCTAATGTTGCAGTAACTTCATTGTTAATTCTGACAAGAGTTTGTTTTGGATCAGGTTCTAGATTTACCTCAACTTCTTGTGCTACTCGTGTCATTATATTTACTGCCTCAAGGGGATAAGCACCGTAAGCAGTTTCACCACTAAGCATAATAGCATCAGCTCGTTGGTAAATTGCATTGGCAATATCACTGATCTCTGCACGAGTAGGTCTTGGATGCTCAATCATAGTGTGGAGCATCTGTGTTGCAATAATAACTGGTTTCTTGCTCTCAATACACTTTTTTACGATTCTACGTTGAATTATCGGTATTTTTTCCGCAGGAATTTCTATGCCTAAATCGCCACGTGCAACCATTATTCCATAGGTATGATCGAGTATTTCATCAATATTATCAACACCCTGCTGGTTCTCAATTTTAGCAATTATTTTGATTGTGCTCTTATGCTCATCAAGTATTTTTTTGATTTCAATTACATCCTCTTTTTTTCGAACAAAACTATGAGCAATAAAATCGAGTTTGTTTTTAATAGCAAACTTTACAAACTCAATATCCTTTTCGGTTAGCGAGGGTAAATTGATGTGAACATTAGGTATATTAATACTTTTACGCAGTTTAATAATTCCAGAGTTATCAACTCTGCAATTAAGTGAATCATTAGTTTTACTTTCAACAACCAATTCGATATCCCCATCGTCGATAAGAATACAACTACCAACAGGTACTTCTTCAACTATATTAGGATATGAAACGTATATTGCATTACCATTCGACACACCTTGTGGATTGCCTTTAATAAATACTCGATCCCCTCTATTTACATTAATTTCTGAACCAAATGATGAGGTTCTAATCTCAGGACCTTTGGTATCAACCAGTAAAGCTATTTTATCTGATACCTTCCTGACATTTTCAATAACCAAAGTTGCCTGATCCAAGTTCTGGTGTGCAGTGTTCAAACGAACCACGTTCATCCCTGCTTCATAAAGTTTTCTTAAAAAATCAACATCGCACCGTTTATCGGATATTGTTGCTACAATCTTTGTTCGTTTTAGCATATAATCATATTGGTTTTGACGACAAATATAGGGATTAACTGAGAAGTGGCAAGGAGCGAGTAATAAGAGGAAAAATATCAATATAAATTACCAAATTTCTTCAACTTATTCTACATCTTTTATACTTTTGATCGTCTATTAAGAACTTAAAATGGGTTGGAAAGCGGCAATTGACGACTATGTTAACTTTATTCGGGTTGAGAAATCCTTATCAGGAAATTCGGTATCGGCTTATAAGCATGATATTGAAATGCTTATGGAATATGCAGATAGTGTTGGCGTTGAGCCCGAAAATATAACAATGAGTCAAATTCAAGAGTTTTTGAATCATGTTGATGAACTTGGCTTAAACAAGCGTACTCAGGCAAGAATACTTTCAGGAATTAGAGGGTTTTATAAATACCTTATGATTGAAGAGGTTATCGATATTGATCCTACAGAACTTATTGAAGGACCAAAGATCGGGCGCAAACTTCCTGAGATACTTACTATTACTGAGATTGACAACATTGAAGCAACTTTTGATTTAAGTAAACCCGAGGGACAAAGGAATAAAGCAATTGTTGAAACCCTTTATAGCTGCGGACTACGTGTATCAGAGCTCATAAATCTAAGAATTACCGATCTATTTTTCGATCAAAACTTTATCCGGGTAATTGGTAAAGGAAATAAGGAAAGACTTGTACCTGTTGGTGCAAAAGCGATTAAAGAGATTAATCTTTACTTAAGCAATAGAAACAGCGTTACACAAACAATAAAAAGTGATTCTGAAAATATTATTTTTCTAAACAGACGAGGAAGTAAGCTAACTCGAGAAATGGTGTTCACAATTATAAAAAAACACGCGAAACTTGCAGGCATAAAAAAGAATATAAGTCCGCATACTTTTCGCCATTCTTTTGCTACACATTTAGTCGAAGGAGGTGCCGATCTACGAGCAGTGCAAGAAATGCTTGGACACGAATCAATCCAAACAACAGAAGTTTACACACACCTTGATAAAGAATTTTTAAGGGATACAATCCTTAGATTTCATCCAAGATCGAATATTTGATATTACCCAAAACTAAATCAATTACATTCTTTTTGATAGAACTTCAGCAAGGTTTTCCATTATTATTGGCTTTGATATATAATCGTCAAACCCCGAATCCATTATTCTTTTAATCTCGTGGGCCATTGCAAAAGCTGTTTGAGCAATAATTGGAATTTTTTTATTTGAAAGTTTTCTAAGCTCTAATAGGGTTTTATATCCATCCAACCGAGGCATTTGAATATCAAGTAAAATCAAATCAATATTTGGGTTTTCTTTGAACTTCTCAAGGGCTTCTATTCCATCACAGGCAGTAATAATTTTTAAATTTAGCTTTGAAAGGAATATATTAAGTAACTCCCTAGAATTAGCATCGTCTTCGCAAACCAGAACTGTTTTGCTACCAAAATTTGATTTATTTATTATAAACGTCTCTTCGCCACTTTTTTGAATTGTATTACCAAAAACTAAAGGGATAGTAAAATTAAATTTTGTTCCTTGACCAGGTAAAGAATCAAACCAAATTTTACCACCATGCATTTCAATCAAATTTTTTGAGATAATTAATCCTAGCCCAGTTCCCGAGTACAAGCGTTGACTTCCTCTATCAATCTTATGAAATCGTTGAAAAATGCTACTATGGTGCTCCTTAGGTATCCCTATTCCTGTATCAGAAACAAAAAAGTTTATCTCATTCCCAATAATTTGATAGCCAAAGCCAATTGTTCCTGAATCAGTAAACTTAAGCGCATTGCCTATTAAATTATTCAGAACCTGCTTGATACGATAAGGATCAACCTTTACTATAAGGTTTGGATAATTTATATCGGGTGAAAAAATGATTTTAAGTTTATCCTCTTTTTTATCTAAGAATATTTGCTCTGAATAGAAGCGAAAAATTGATTCGAACTCTGATTTTAAATTATAATCAGCTAATGTGAACTGAAGTTGTCCTGACTCAATTTTAGCTAGATCAATGATATCATTTATTAACCTTAAAAGCTCATTAGAGCTTTGTCGAATTATCTCGAAGTATGATTTAATTTCATCATTCACGTCGGCTTGAGCCGATAGTATCTCGGAAAATCCCACAATAGCATTTAAAGGGGTTCTTATCTCGTGCGACATGTTTGCAAGAAAAGCAGATTTAAGTTTATCCGCTTCTTCGGCTTTTTCCTTTGCAATTCGATATTCCTGTGTTCTTATTTCTACCGTATCTTCGAGATACTGATTATGCATCTCAAGTTCTCTATTTGTTGCCTCTATTTTTTGAGATTGAAGTTCGATCTCTTTTTCTTGCTTCTCTATTGCTAAATTTTTCTCTTCTAGCTCCCGGTTTGCCCTTTGTTTATCTCTATACGCAATAAGAATTATTATGATTAAGCATACAGAAAGAACAACAATTGAAATAGTTAATATTAAAAATTTACGCTGAGTAAGTATTCTTTTTTCTTGAACAGTAAGTGTATCGTCCTGGTTCTTAATTTTTGACTGCTGATTCTTAATTTCCAATTTTTGCTGCTCGAGGAATAAATTGCGTTGTGTGATTTCTTGGGCCTGAAGATTTATCGTTTTTTGTTGATTATCAATATATTCTTTATTTTTTCTTAATGTAATATTGTTCGCATTCGAAAGTAGCTGCTGTTGATTTATTTGGGCTAAAAGAGAATCGAGTTTCTGTCTTTGAGATATAATGCTTTTTTGTTGTTCAATAATGCTATTCTTCTGATTCTGAATCTCAAGTTTCTGGCCTTCAATTCTACTATTTAACGATTCAACAATTTTTTGTTGTCGCTCAATTTCTAATTTGTACTGCTCAACCTTTCCCTTCTCATCTTTCAATTTTTCTTCTTGTTCTTGGTATAGATTTGCCACATCTAACCGAGATCCACCAAGTAAAAGAAGTTTTGGAAGTATTGTTAATCTATGGTTCTGCTCTATGTTCTTTTTATCAACTTCAAAACTAATTTTTGTTTTTTCTCTATCAAGGTAAATGAAGTTGATCATTACAAATTCTTTCGATTCACTCTCTTCTGTTATCAGTAGAACTGGTTTGTATGCAACATCTGAATAAACTTTCCCAAGTTCATCTAATGAGTTTTTATCGAGGTAAATTATGTTGGGATTAATTTCAAGTAATGACGTTTTCTGAAGCAGATTATAGGTTTTTATATGCTTCCCTTTCCAAAGCTTAATCTTCGAAATTTCGTTGAATTCATTTAAAAGATATTGATCATCGGAGAATAGAAAAATACGGAAAGTATCTATTTTTTTTTCGTTTGGCCACAAAATGTTCTGAGCAAACTGGTATGTGTAGGCAGCTTTAATTTTTCTATCCAATACGCTTTGAGCATCAGTACGGTAACAGGTAATAATAAGAAAAAGAAAAAAAAGATTGGAACTGAACAATATTTTGAAAAATCTTTTCATTCTGGATAGTGATTTCTTTTTCAATTTACAAACAACTAAAAATCTAAAAATAAAACCGTTAAGATAAGTTTTTGTTTAATCTATGATTGAATTCAAAACCTGTTTAATGATGAGTTTTGCAACTCCTATACGCTCAAAAATAGTAACTTTTAAGGAATAAAAACTTTTTTGTAATAAAATAGCACGACCTTTTAAGTAATAGTAATAAATATCATCTTCAAGTTTATGGAAAAAGATTGAAATAAGGTTATATTTGTTTTATGGGTATTAATATTAAAATTCTTACCTCAATATTATTAGCGCTTATACTCATTCCAGAGTATAATAAGGCTCAAGTGACAGACACTGTCAATCTGTATGATCTCTCACTAGACCAGCTGATGAACATTCAGATTTCCTCTGCAACAAAAACATCCGAGACCATAACTGATATCCCCTCTAGTATTGTTATTATATCCCGTCAAACAATTCAAGAGCAGGGATGGCAAACCCTCGAAGAGGTTCTTTCAAATGTTCCTGGGATGTATATGATTAACGATTATTTATGGTTTGGTACAGATAATTTTGGAATACGTGGGTTCTTTTCTACAGGTTCTTTCAATACTATGGTGATTATGGTCAATGGAGTCTCTCAAAAAGAGGACTGGTATAACTCATTTCCATTAACAAAAATAAACGTTCCAGTTGAAGCTATTGATCGAATCGAAATAATCAGAGGGCCAATGTCTGTAGTTTATGGCAATACTGCTTTTTTGGGTGCAATAAATATTGTTACAGAGCAAATCAATCAGAATAGTGGCGTAAAAGTAATCGGTGGTAGCAATGGTAACTATAGGGGGTTTACTCGAGTTGAGGGTGAAATCGAGAACAAAATTAGTTATACATTTAATGCTGGCATATATGGATGCAACGGAATTGACAAACCATATTCCGACATGACCGATCATATTGAACCCTACTGGGGGATAAAACAAAACGCTACATCAAAAAATCAGCTTACCGACAATCGACGTTATATCGACTTTTCATTAAAATCGAATGGATTTCACTTCAATATGTCCCAAACAAACACCAAAAGAGGAGTCATTGATTATTATCCTGGATTTGATGATGGACACCTTGCCGAACTTCAATCTTCCAATTTTCAGATGGGATACAACAAGAACATCTCCAACAATTTAGGCGTTAACTTTGATATTGGTTATTACTCATTTCGTAATCGATTAGGATACAAACATAACTCCGATACAACTTCTTATGGGTTTAACGATATATTCTCGGATGCAGCGGATGCCGAACTCAACATTAGCTTTAAGCCCACCGAAAAAATTGATGTTTCATTTGGTTCTTACTATCAAGTTGTTCTTAGAGATAAATTAGTAGTAGACGCACCTAACCTAAGTGATAATTATGTGAACCTTGATGCTGGCCTTTCTCGAGATAATATTAAGCAAACATGGGCAGCATACACTCAAGTTAGTTTTGCAATCACTTCTAATCTCTCTGTTTTGGGAGGATTAAGAATAGAACAAACCCCTTCATATGCAATCAACTATGCTGTTCGGTTTGATCCATCAAGTGACTATGAATATTTGGCACGCAATGGTACCTATAGATACGGTAATCCATACATAATCCCTCGCATTGCCATATTATATCATATAAATGAAAATCATCATATTAAATGGATGTATGGAGAGGCAATTAAACAAGCATCAATGGGTGAAAATATGGACATTGTTCGCTACCCTGAAAGAGATCAGCTAAAACCAGCAAAAATGCAGACATATGAGATTAATTACGTTGGTCGCATTTCGAATAGCTCTATTTTAAACTTTAGCATATTTAATAATAATGTTAACAACCTGATTTCTAGAACTAATCAAATGGTTGATGGGGTCATGAAATTATACAATACAAATTCGGGAAAATTACGGACGATTGGAACTGAACTTAGTGCTGATTTTCAATTCTCCACAAAAGCAAATGCCTCAATTAGCTTGGTTTATCAAATTTCAAATAATCTTCAAAAAGGATATGAGCATATCGATCTTGAGTATGCCCCAAAACTTCTTGCATATTCAACTCTATCCTATAAGTTCTATAAAAGTTCAACAATTGGACTATCAGGATATTATATTGGTTCAATGCAATCGTATTGGAGACCCGATACTAGAAATGAAGATGACCCAAATGATTTTAGAACCCCTTTAGAACTTATAAAAGATGGTAGTAGAATCGGCAAAAAATCACCCGGATATTTCGTTGCGAACTTTAATCTGCGCATAAATAACATTGTAAGAAAAAATATTTACTGCACATTACACGTACATAACTTATTAGATGCTGTAGTCAAATATCCTACAACAAGAAGCAATGATGAGTTTGAAAAGGGAACCTATGGGTATAGGCGCTACTTCGTTGTAGGGTTAGGCTACAATTTTAATAATAAGAATACTAGTTTAAATAATTAAAGATAGGCTTATAGTAAGCTATCAAAACTTTTTATAGCACATATTTTCTTATAGCAAACCAATAAAGCCGGGAATATCCTCAACTTTCATGGGTCTTCCCTTACACAACCCCACTCCTATTACCTTTGCATGAACCACATGCTTATTCTCGGGAAGTTTAAAAATATCTTGCTCAAAAATCATTCTGAGATGACCCTCTCTGTATGTATTAACCTTTACAACAAACCGATCGTCGCTTTTGAGAGAATGTTTATAATCAATCTCTATTCTCGATACTACCAAATCAATCCCTTCATCATGTAGCTTTGCAAAATCGATCTTGCTATTTAATAGACATTGATGTCGGGTATGTTCAAGGTAGTTTAAGTAAACTGCATTATTCACTATTCCCTGCAAATCGCATTCGTAATCGCGAACCGAGAACTCTAGTTCAAACTGATAACTTTTCTCTTCTTTTACCATAATCTATTCTTAAAACTATTTCCGTTTTCCTTTGTTTATTGATTGCAATAAACTTAAAAATCAATAAAAATCAAAAATATGGAACAAAAAAAGCTTTTTAGCATTTATCCCTTTGGGAAAATTGAACTTAAGAATAGAATTGTAATGTCGCCAATGACTCGATCAAGAGCAATTGGTAATGTACCTAACGAACTAATTGCGACCTACTATGGTCAAAGAGCTAACGCGGGTTTAATAATAACCGAAGGAACTTCACCATCGCCTAATGGGCTAGGTTACTCACGTATTCCCGGAATTTTCAGCAAAGATCAGGTTGAAGGATGGAAAAAGGTCACAAAAGAAGTTCACAATAAAGGTGGAAAGATATTTGTACAATTAATGCATACTGGTCGAATTGGGCATGAGCTGAACTTGCCCAAAGGTGCTAAAGTTCTTGCACCATCAGCCATTAAGGCTGCAGGTCAAATGTGGACAGATTCCGAAGGAATGAAAGATTTTCCTGTACCTAGCGAAATGACCACTCAAGAACTAAATGAGGCAAAACTTGAGTTTGTAACAGCCGCTAAAAATGCTATCGAAGCTGGATTTGATGGTTTAGAATTACATGGTGCAAATGGATATTTACTCGAACAATTCCTTTCACCAATAAGTAATAAAAGAACCGATAGCTATGGTGGCAGTATTGAAAATCGCTGTCGATTTGTTCTTGAGGTTGCGCAAGAGCTTAGCAATGCAATTGGAAAAGATAAAACGGGAATTCGATTATCACCCTATGGCGTTGCAAGCGATATGCCACATTACCCCGAAATTGATAGCACTTACGATTACCTATCAAAAGAACTCAATAAAATAGGTATTTTATATATCCACATTGTTGATCATAGCGCAATGGGAGCACCACAAGTTCCCGATTCAATTAAAAAGAGCATTCGAAATAATTTTAAAGGAAATCTTATCCTTTCCGGTGGATACGATTTAGCTCGGGCTGAAAAAGATATAGATAGTGGTTCGGCAGACTTGATTGCATTTGGTCGTCCGTTTATAAACAATCCCGATTTGGTGTATAGACTTCAACACAATAAGCCTTTGTCATCAAATTTAGACATGAAAACCTTCTATACTCCAGACGAAAAAGGGTATACTGATTATCCTTTTTTTGAATAATTATTATGATTCATGATATAATCAATTAAAATAATTCCTATCATTGCAACCGATTAAACAGTCGTTTATGAATAACCGTTTGGCCACATTATCTATAAAACATGACATTATGCTTAAGAAAAGCATGATAAAGGCCATGTTTATGGGTAAAAAGATGCGCTTTGGTGCAGGCCAGATGAAAAAGGATTAATGTGAGAATATTTTAACATTGATATAAAAAGCTAAGGCCTGCAGGATTCTGCGGGCCTTTTTTGTTTAACTCTTAAACCACAAAAAGATGAAAGTTTTGAAGTTTGGCGGTACTTCAGTTGGAACCGCCCAGCGCATCAGAAATTTGGCGGAAATTATTCCAGCTAACGAACCCGTTTTGGTTGTTTTATCGGCTATATCGGGAACAACAAATTCATTAATCGAAATTGCCGACGAGGCAATTAAAGGAAACACTGAGAGGGCAATGCATTTGGTAATGGAATTGAAAGCAAAGTATCATGGTACTTGCAATGATCTATTCCTTACCGAACTTTATAAAAAGCGTGGTGAAGAGTATATCAATGACATGTTTTTCAATCTCACAAATAAGATTAAAAATAGTTATCAAGTTAAGCACTACAAAGAAACAGTTGCGACTGGGGAACTCCTATCAACAGGGCTATTCCACTTATATCTATCTGAAATTAGGAAAGATTCTGCATTCTTACCTGCATTAAGTTTTATGAGAATTGATAAGGATTCAGAGCCCGATTACTTTTATATCTCCGAAAAACTTAATTCAATTTTAGGAGGATTTGTAGGTAATAAAATACTTATTACTCAAGGTTTTATTTGCAGAAATGTAAATGGTGAGGTAGATAACCTTGGTCGTGGTGGTAGCGATTATTCCGCTGCAATTATTGGGAATGTAATTGATGCTGATGAGGTTCAAATCTGGACTGATATTGATGGAATACACAATAACGACCCTCGTTTCATCGAAAATACCTTCCCGCTACGCGAGCTTTCCTTTGACGAGGCTGCCGAGCTAGCTTATTTTGGGGCTAAAATATTACATCCATCAACCATATACCCTTGTAGCAAAAAGGGAATTCCGGTTATTCTCAAAAACACCCTTCAACCAACCGATCCAGGTACAGTTATTAGTCATACCTACAACCCCTCTGGGGTTAAGGCTATTGCTGCAAAAGATGGGATTACTGCAATTAAAATCCGCTCATCGCGGATGCTGATGGCACATGGATTCCTCAAAAAGGTTTTTCAGGTGTTTGATGAGTTAAGCACTCCGGTTGATATGATTACAACCTCCGAGGTTGCTGTATCGCTTACTATTGATAGCTCAAAGAATATTGAAAAGATAGTTGAAAAGCTTAGCATATTCTCAACCGTTGAAATTGACGAAAACCAGACAATTATTTGCATTGTAGGCGATTTTGTTGCCGAAAGTACCGGTCATGCAGGAAAAATATTTAGCTCATTGGCTAACATTCCTGTTAGAATGATTTCTTACGGAGGAAGTAGCCATAATATCTCAATACTGGTAAACTCCAGTAATAAAATAGATGCTTTAAGAGCATTACAAAACGTTGTTTGTGAATCCAACCTTATTGAAGCATAGCTATGATTACAGAAGAATCAATTAGATCGTTTGAATCTTATCCGACTCCTTTTTATTATTACGATAATATCCTTTTAGATGAAACGCTAAAAAGAGTTAGGGAATATTCTGAGAGGTATGGCTACGAGGTTCACTATGCTGTTAAAGCAAATGCAAATCGCAAGATTTTAACACGTATTGCTTCATTTGGGCTTGGAGCCGATTGTGTTAGTGGCAATGAAATAGAATTAACCATAAAATGCGGTTTTCCCCCTCAAAAGATTGTTTTTGCAGGGGTTGGAAAAACTGATTCAGAAATTGAATATGCATTGGATAACAATATCCTTTGTTTCCATAGTGAATCGGTACAAGAGCTGACAGTGATAAATCAATTGGCTGCCCAGCGATCGATTGTCGCTAAAGTTGCATTAAGGCTCAACCCCAATGTTGATGCCCATACTCACTCACATATTACAACAGGAACGCTTGAGAATAAGTTTGGATTCTCGACCGAAGAGGTGGCTGAGGCAAAACAAATTCTTCCTAACCTAAAAAACATTGAGCTAATCGGGTTGCATTTCCATATTGGTTCACAGATAACAGATATGAACATTTTCAAGGAATTATCGCTAAAAGTAAACCAATTTAGCAAAGAACTATTTCCTGATCGAAATTTTGCTTACCTAAACCTAGGAGGAGGATTAGGGATTGACTACAAAAATCCATTAATTAACCCAACGCCCGACTTTGAAAACTACTTTGCAACCTTTGATAAGTATTTAGAGAAGCAGCCGAACCAAAAGGTGCACTTTGAGCTAGGGCGTTCCATTGTAGGTCAATGTGGTAGTTTAATTACGAAAGTAACCTATGTAAAAGGGAGTGCAAACCATCAGTTTGCAGTGGTTGAT
>Ga0116171_10000258_pt1 | contig 56165 bp, 56 predicted proteins | sample AD_JPNHW2_MetaG_FD_89798 | JGI IMG/M metagenome (GOLD analysis project Ga0116171, IMG submission 89798) | Active sludge microbial communities of municipal wastewater-treating anaerobic digesters from Japan - AD_JPNHW2_MetaG | ecosystem: Engineered > Bioreactor > Anaerobic > Digestate | place... | reverse complement strand
TTCGAGAAGGAAGTCCGGACAAAAATTCATTTTTGAACGGACGACGACGAGAAACAAAAAAGGACGGCTCTTTAGCCGTCCTTTTTAAAATTCTCGAAGCGAATTTGGAGCGAGCGATGGGAATCGAACCCACATTACCAGCTTGGGAAGCTGGAGTTCTACCACTGAACTACGCTCGCATATCTATCTAATTTTTTAGAAGCTGCGAGAAATGTTTATATCTTCTCTCCACATCATTTTTCCTAATATTCAGCAATCCGTCAGCGCTGAATTTTTGGACCGTAAAAGACGCCAATATACTACCATACATAAGTGATCTCCTCAAGTCCGTATCGGTTACTTTTGTTTTCCGGGACAGATATCCCATCATCCCTCCGGCAAACGTATCCCCGGCCCCTGTAGGATCGCTTATTGACTCCAATAGATACGCAGGGACTATAGCCTTCAAACCGTTATGAAAATACAGCGCCCCGTGCTCACCCTTCTTAATTACCACCATTTTCGCACCATGTGAAGCAATACATTTGGCAGCGGACATAAGATTTTTTTCACCGGAAAGCATTCGGGCCTCCGCATCGTTCAAAAGCAAAATATCCACTTTTTTCAGAAGCTTTAGCAGCGACGTTTTTTTCGTATTAATCCACAAGTTCATCGTATCGCACGCCACCAATCCGGTCGGTTTTATATTCCTAAAAATATATTCCTGAAAATCGGGATCGATATTCGCAAGAAGAAGGTTATCAGACGGTTTAACTATTTTGGGTATGGATGGTTCGAAGTCCGCGAATACGTTCAGCTGCGTATCAAGCGTAGTCGCATATGCGAAGTCCGCGTCATACCTGGCTTTCCAGTAAAAAGTCTTCCCCTCTTTCATTTCGACGCCTGATATGTCCACTCCGTGTGACTTGAACATCTTGAGATATTTTTCCGGAAAATCCGTCCCGACCACGCTAATCAGATTAACGGGCGAGAAAAAAGAAGCGCTTAACGACGCATACGTCGCCGAACCGCCTAAAGCCATGTCACGTTTGCCATGGGCAGTCTCTACACTGTCAAAGGCCACCGTTCCTATCACCGTAAGTCTCATTTCCCACCCCTTTTGTCTTGCGCCGCAAGGACCGTCTCCTCTGTTATTTTCATCGAACAATAATCAGAGCACATCGTGCATACATCTTCAGTACCAAGATTGGAACTTTTTCTAAGTTCCGTGGGAAGAACTGGATCTATCGCAAATTTGAACTGTGTTTTCCAATCCCGTCTTGCTCTTGCTTTAGACATCTCGATGTCGCGGTCAACCGCACCCGGCACCTTTTTCACTATATCCGCCGCATGCGCCGCTATCTTTGACGCAATAACCCCACGACGAACATCATCTATATCCGGCAGTTTAAGATGCTCCGCCGGCGTCACATAGCATAAATAATCCGCACCGTGCGAAGCGGCTATCGCGCCGCCTATCGCCGAAACGATGTGATCATACCCCGGAGCCGCATCGGTCACAAGCGGACCAAGCACATAAAAAGGGGCGCCGTTACATATTGATTTCTCAAGTTTAACATTCGCCTCTATCTGATCAAGCGGGACATGCCCAGGACCTTCGATCATAACCTGCACACCTCTGGAAAGTGCCTTTTTTTGCAGTTCACCGAGCACAACAAGTTCCTGTATCTGCAATTTATCAGTAGCGTCCAGTATAGATCCCGGACGCAAGCTATCCCCCAAGCTTAGAGTAACATTATATTTTTTCAGGATATCCAAAACTTCGTCGAAATATGTATAGTACGGATTTTCTTTACCATTAGTTATCATCCACGCGGCCAGGATAGATCCGCCTCTGCTTACGATATTTATAAGACGCGGTCTTGTGGAAATATATTTAACGGCATCCATACGTATCCCGGCATGGATGGTAAAGAAATCCACTCCTTCGACCGCTTCTTCCTCTACGACGCGTAAAAAATCCTTCTCTTTCAGCGACGCTATGCGTTTTTTTTCGTTACAGGCAAGCGCATAAACCGGAACCGTACCGACCGGCACAGGACACTCAGACATTATTTTGCGCAAAGCCTTCATGAGATCCGGCCCAGTGGACAAATCCATTACCGTATCTGTACCAGCCTTGACCGCAATTTCCATTTTCTTAAGTTCGTCATTAATATTGGAGTTCCCTTTTGACAAACCGATATTCGCATTCACCTTGGTTGCAAGTCCTTTACCGATTGCGCAAGGTTTCGCGAGCTTGTGACTATTATTTTTGGGGATAACCGTATATCCGGCGGCAATATTCTTTTCAAGTTCCGAACACGACATATGCTCGATCGTTGATATATATTTCAAAGTTTTTTTGTTTATTTTTATCATTTTTCCCTTTGCCCGGCGTGAATACTCATGAGAGGCATATACCATTCATTTTTTCTGGCCGATTGTTTCGAGCTCTTTTACAGCTATTTTCTCTATTTCGTAAAGTTTAAACCTGAATTTCTTAAATTTTTGAGACATATCCTGATGAAAAAGTTTCAGAACTTCTTCCAACACACGCAAAGACTCTTTCCCCCTCTGCGTATTGGCAAGGAACAGATCGACAAGGTTATCGCGGCGTTTCTCTGTCCTCGTACTTTTCATCCCGACATCATTCGTATCGCGCGCCATAACGAGTTTTTTTATATGTTCCTTCCGGAACGCCTTTATCGCCGAAAAAACCCCATGACGAAGATCTTTTAGTTTACGCGTCAACTCCTCGTCATTTGACGAAAACCTTACGATGTCTTCGCATACCCTTATGCCTTCCATAACTCTGTTAAAATTCGCGTCGATTATCCTGAATACACCGTTATCCATTTTTATCACCTGTTCTGTATACCGTTCTTTTTTCCCGTAATCTTGTCTGAAGATATCTTCTTTATAAGCCCTGTTGTGGAGTAACCATCCACATATTTTATAATTTTCACTTTCCCGCCTGCGGCTTTGACGATATCTCCGCCCACTACCGAACTTTCGTCCCAATCGCCGCCTTTGAATAATATATTAGGCATAAGTTTATTGATCAATTCAAACGGGGTATCCTCTCCGAAAACCACCAAATAATTCACAGTCTCAAGAGCTGAAAGCACTTCCATCCGTTCATCCTGCCCGTTAAGCGGCCTTTCTGGACCTTTCAAGCGCCGGACAGAATCATCGCTATTGACACCCACCACAAGGATGTCACATTCTTTTCGTGCTTCGGCAAGATATCTCACATGTCCCACATGCAGAACATCAAAACACCCGTTGGTAAAACCGACTACCTTACCGTCCTTTTTCTCCGCATTCAGAATCGCAGCGAGCTCGGACAATTTTTTTATTTTTTGCACAGACATATTTAGAATGCCTCGTCTATCAGTTTACAAATTATATGGATAATAAGAATGTGTACTTCTTGCACACGGGCGGTCACGTTATTCTTAACAATTATCGGGATATCCGTCATACCGGCCAATTTCCCGCCGTCCTTGCCCCCTAAAGATATCACCTTGGCTTCTTTAACACGCGCGACACGCACAGCCTCCAGAACGTTCGGCGAATTACCGCTTGTCGAAATAGCAATAACCACATCCCCTTTTACCGCAAGAGATTCTATTTGCCGGCTGAATACCCTTTCAAACGAATAGTCGTTGCCTGTAGCGGTCAGATTAGCCGTATCCGCAGTCAACGCTATGCACGGCAGGCTTTTTCTCTCTTTTTCAAACCTCACGACAAGCTCGGCTGCCATATGCTGGGCGTCCGAAGCACTTCCCCCATTACCTAAAATAAGAACTTTGCCGCCCGACTTAAAACATTTTATCAGCATATCGGCCGCATCAGCCACTTTTTTAATACAATCGGCATCGGAAGCAAAATCCCGCTCCGCATCCATACATTCATTAAAATATTTTTTTATTTCGTTTTCAAACGCCATATATCACCGTTCGATCAGAATCACAGATATTGATAAGGACGAGAAACGGCCTCCGGTTTCTGCGCAGGGACCAACTCACCCGGTTCCACTTCTCCGAAAATTTTGTTTATACGTATCGATATCTCTATCTTTTCATCAACGCCGAGCATTGCCTGCACCTTGCTCTTTACTTCCATCTGTATGCGCTCCGTTATAGCCGAAACATTGGAACCTGCACCAATTGTAATCTCACTGACGATGTTAATCCCTTTACGCCCATAGGTTACATACGCCCGGGCAGAATTGATATCACTCATGCTTTTAATGACTTTACGCACATAATCTTCTATGGCATAAATCGACACGGTCACTTCCCCGTCAGGGTTCTGGAATGTTATCAATTTGTTCCGATGTATAGCTTTCAAAAGTCTGTACGGGACGATTATTCCGGTAATAATGAAAATCCCGCCGTAAATAATACCGGCAAGCTGCAGATCGGAATTAGCGTAGATAGCATCCAGCCCGTTCTTGATAACATCCGCCGGAACCTGATTAACAAACGCCAGAACAATCATAGTACCGGTGATCACCATGACAAAAAGGAAAACCAGCGCTACTATCCTTCGTACAAGGTCCATACAGCCCCCTCTCGGCGCGGGAAACGCCGCCCTTGTTTAGATCTATGCTTCGACCTTAGGAAAAAATTTCTCGACAAAATGCGTCGATATATCGCCATTCTGGAAATCGGTATCATTCAACACCCTGCGGTGGAATTCCGTAGTCGTTTTTATCGGCTCCACAACAAACTCATCGAGTGCCCTAAGCATAGTCTTGATCGCATCTTTTCTTGTTTTTCCATGCGTTATAAGCTTAGCTATCATAGAATCATAATAAGGCGGTATTGAATACCCGACATAAACATGCGTATCCACCCTGACCCCTAATCCACCCGGGACATACAGCGCCGATATCTTCCCCGGACTCGGACAAAAATTATTATTCGGATCTTCCGCGTTTATACGGCACTCTATTGCACATCCTTCGTTTTTAATATCCTCCTGGGCAAACGACAATTTATGTCCAGCGGCTATCTTGATCTGTTCTTTCACTATATCAATACCGGTAACAAGTTCCGTCACAGGATGCTCTACCTGTATACGCGTGTTCATTTCCATAAAATAGAAGTCTTCGCCTGAGACAAGGAACTCTATAGTCCCAGCCCCGCGATAATTAACGGTTTTAGCCACTTTTACCGCAGCCTCGCACATCTTCTGGCGCATCTTGTCAGAAATCGCCACCGACGGAGATTCTTCTATAAGTTTCTGGTGACGACGCTGGACCGTACAGTCCCTTTCGCCCAAATGGACGACATTCCCCTTCGAATCCGCCAGTATCTGTATCTCCACATGCCTGGGGGCTTCGATATATTTTTCCATATAAACCTCGGGATTACCGAACGCCGCCTCCGCCTCACTGCGAGCCGTAAGAAAAGCGCCTACAAGACGCACGTCATTGTGACATACGCGCATCCCTTTCCCCCCGCCGCCGGCCGAAGCCTTTATGATAACGGGATACTTGATCCTCTTTGCCTCTTTAAGAGCGTCTTCCTGTGTTTTAATTACGTCTTTAGAACCAGGTATAACGGGAACCCCTATTTCTTCCGCCGTTTTTTTCGCCACCATTTTATCGCCCATCATACGCATATTTTCAGGAGTTGGCCCGATAAAACGGATATCGCATGATTCGCATATTTCGGCGAAATGCGCGTCTTCCGCCAGAAAACCATAACCCGGATGTATGGCTTCAACATCCGTCACCTCGGCCGCGCTTATTATGTTCGGGATATTGAGATAACTCATATTGGCAGGTGCCTTGCCGATGCAAACAGCTTCGTTCGCAAATTTTACGTGCAATGAATCCGCATCCGCTTCAGAATAAACAGCTACGGTCTTTATCCCCATTTCCTTGCAAGCCCGTATGACCCTTAAAGCTATTTCGCCTCTATTAGCGATGAGAATTTTTGAGAACATTATGATCTTTCCCCGTTAATGTTGGTTGTTTAAAGTGGTTCTACCAGGAACATAACCTGGCCGAATTCGACAGGTTCCGCGTTCTCGACAAGGATACGCATGATCTTACCGTCGATCTCCGATTTAACCTCGTTCATCAATTTCATCGCTTCAACTATGCAAAGAACATCACCTTTATGTATTATATTCCCGACCTGTGCATATGGTTCCGCCTCAGGGGACGGGGCCCTGTAGAAAGTACCTACCATCGGGGCTTTTATTTCGGAAAGATTCTTGTTGTTCTCAGGGTTTTTTTCGGCAGACGCGGGCTGTGCTATGGCCTCAGCAGCAGACTGCTGCGCACTTACCGCCTGCGGTATCGATATTATCCGCTGTTCAGCAGATCCGGCGCCTTTCTTAACAAGTTTCACCTTCGATCCTTCCTGCTCGATCGCGATCTCCGCCAGATCGTTATTATTCATCAACTCGATGAGTTCCTGTATCTTCTTGATATTCATGTCACTCCTTTTCGCTTTCTGCATACCATACCTCGCTTTTTAGTAACTGCTCAAGCATGATAAAACCGGGTCAAAAACAGTATCACACTCTTTCAACATACTCTGCGGTACGTGTATCAACCTTTATGACCTCTCCGGTCTCTATAAAAAGAGGAACTCTTATGACTTTCCCCGTCTCAAGCTTTGCCGGTTTCGACCCTCCGGCTACTGTATTGCCCCTGACACCAGGTTCAGTCTCGATAATTTTAAGATCTACATGTATCGGTGGCATGACAATGATGATCTCCCCGTCGCAAAAACTGGCCGTCACAACCATATTCTCTTTCACATAATCGAGCGTCTCGCCCATATTTTCTTTTGAAACATGCACTTGTTCATAAGTTTTTTCATCCATGAGGCAATACCCAAGATCGTCTTTATACAGGTATTGCATGGCACGCTGTTCCAAATGGGCGTCTTCAAACATATCTTCCGGACGTAAAGTGTCAGGAGTAAGTATCCCTGTTTTAAGATTACGCAGTTTCGCCCTGATAATCGTCGCTCCCTTGCCAGGTTTATGATGATTGGCCTCGACCACAACATGCATCTGATTATTATATTTTATCACTGATCCCGGTTTTAAATGATTAGCACTTATCATCGTGTCAACACCTCTCGTCCCTTCGCGGTTATTAATATCATATCCTCTATCCTGATCCCACCTATCCCGGCAGCATACAAACCGGGTTCTATCGTCACTATCATTCCTTCTCTTAAAACCTCTTCCGACGATTCCCTAAGATGCGGGGCCTCATGAATATCAAGCCCCACCCCGTGCCCCAAAGAATGGCAAATATACGAGCCTAAACCTTTGTCTTTAAAATACTTATTAACCCCACGAACTACTTCGCCTATCTTCACACCCGGCTCCAACTTTTGAATAGCATTATCGTGGGCAAATAGCACGGCGTCATACAGCCTCTTAATTTTGGGGCTTATTCTACCTGTCACCAATACTCTTGTCAAGTCAGAACAATACCCGTTGAACTGTATTCCGAAATCAAAGACACCATGAGCCCCATCCGTAAGTTTCTTTTTTGTCGGAACCGCATGCGGATAAGCCGTATTTGCCCCTACCGCAGATATCGTTTTGAACGAATTATAGTACCCTCGAGTTCTGATCATAGAATCTATCAAAGACGCAAGCGCTATCTCCGACATCCCCGGGCGCATTTCGGTATGGACATCATTCCATATCTTCACGGTTTCCCTGGCCAGATGTCTGATAAGTCTTATTTCACTTTCTGATTTTTGAACGCGCATATTTTCCAAAATCGGCGGACATTTTACGATATCTACCGCAGGTCGAGCGTTCTTGATAACCGCTTCTAAAGACATAGTCGCATACGCGCCATTAATCCCTAATTTTTTCACCTTTTTCCGCTTCAATATTTCTGGCAGTTTAACAGATGCGGACCCGGCCACAATACGTACCATAACATTTTTCAACATTGCCATGGCAAGGGGCGCATTCATAGTATCGATAAAAAATACCGGCATAGCATCCCCGGTTATCAGCAAAAGCGCACCACCCGAAAAAAAACCAGCCGCATACATAACATCGGCTTCGTGGGTAAGTAAAATCCCATCGATCGCGTCGCTCGATCTGATACGCGCCTTTATTCTGGACAAAATACCGTTCCGGCAGAGATCGTTCATTCTTTCCCTTTAGCAATACAACTCGTTATTTTTTATTTATGATATCCGAAAGGGCTTTTAACCCGAGAAGATAGCTGTTCTTCCCAAAGCCGCTGATCTGCCCGATAGCCACCGGCGCAATCAGCGATTTATGGCGAAATTCCTCCCGCGCATATATATTCGAGATGTGCACTTCTACAACTGGGATATTTTTTGCACTTACAGCGTCCCTTATTGCGACACTCGTATGTGTATAAGCCGCCGGATTGATCAATATTCCATCGGCCTTTGATCTACCGATTTTCTCAACTATATCGCCCTCGTGATTCGACTGAAAAAACTCACATTCAATTTTTTCATCGCGGGCGGATTTTTGTATGGCTTTATTTATATCATCTATCGTTTCATCACCGTATATATTATTTTCACGCTTTCCTAAAAGGTCTAGATTGGGCCCGTGTATAACAAGGATCTTTTTCATTTTTCCCTCCGCTTATGGTCCGGCGTACCCGCATGAATATGCTTTCCCTTTCCGTTTTCCCGGAATATCATCCAATGCACATAGAAAAATCCACCGATAATACTTGTAACAAAAAGTCCCAGAAGGAGAAGAACACTCACCGCAAAGGCAGACCCCCTGCCAACAATCGGGGTAAAAAATGCAACCATCGCGCCTTCCCTTACTCCCAACCCCCCTATCGAAGGGATCATGCTAACAAACGAAACTACAGGCATTATCAGATACAAAATGCTAAGCTCGATATCGCAATGTAACGCCAGAAAAAAAAGATACACCGTATAGATATACATCACCTGTGACACGATCGAAACCAAGAGCGATTTAAAAACTATATCCAATCGATTACGATAATCGTGAACGATCTTATACAAAGAATCAAGCTGCGCCCCAAGATTCCCCAAACTCATTTTCATGAATAATCTTTCCATCATTTTAGCAATGCGCGAGCTCATCAAAATAATGAACACTACGACTCCGCCCAACAATGACGAAAGAATGGCCACCTTTATAACAGGCTGATCGAAGCGTCCTCGGTCGATAAGGATTGCGACGGCCGCCACAATTAGAAAAGAATACAGCCCGATAACCCTGTCCATCATTACACTGGCATAAGCTTTTATCTTGCTCGCACTGTTACGCGACGCATAATAAGCTTTGACAAGATCCCCACCGACAGCGGTAGGCATGAAGTTATTAAAAAAATATCCGAGAAAAGTCAATTGAATGCATTCCATAAGGGTCACGGAAATATCTTCACCGTGAAAGATAAGCTGGAGCCGATACGACACTACAACTGCGTTTAAAAGAAAAATAAAAATAGAGATAAGAACGAACCTCATATCACAAGTCGCTATCGTCGATACTATGCCACCGAAATCCTTACGCATCATCCAAAGCAGAATAGCCAGAAGTCCGAAGCTGACAAATATTTTTATTAAAAGCGAGAGCTTTTCTTTCACTTGTACCTTTCTAGATTATTATTTTCCCTTTATTTGGCGTTTCTCCGGCCGTACCGGGGACAACACCCGGCGAAGATTCTTTTGAAAATGAAATATACGCCATACGGAGTTCATACAACCCGCGTTCCAACGCGTGCGCTTCGTCTTCTGTAAGATTCCCTGCCGTTTTTTGCTTAAGCATATCCAGTGTATCAATCAGATACCTGGCCTGATCAAGATTTTTTTCTTTTTTGCCGGTCAAAGGGTTCTCGATGAGCCCTAGAGACATAAGCCCCTCGGCAAAAAGCCCAGACAAAAACATACTAAAATCGATCTTGACATCGTTATCCGTCATGTCATCCCCTCAGATTATCCTTCTTATCATCAACTTTCTTTTTAGTTTTTCCATAACGGCTTCGGCCGCGATATCTCCCTGTTTCATAATGTACTCCGACTTATCAAACCCGAACTGGTCAACATTTTTTATTTCCGGGCATATAGCCAGATCCGCCGCATATGCCTGATATGCGTTGAGCTCCTCCCCCATGATCTGAATAGACTGCGCAAGCGCCTTGAACGCATTGTCGATCTTTTCACTCGATATCGCAAAACCCGGGTTCACCGCCACAACAAACGTACCGCCTAAAAGATATGCCGCTTTTGTGGGAACCGAATTTCTGAGGCCTCCGTCTACCAGCATACGCCCATCCACATCCACAGACGAAAAGAATCCCGGCCAAGAACAACTGGCCCTTACAAGTCTAACTAGGTCTCCCGACGTATGGATAAGTTCTTCGCCGTTCTGGAGATCGGTAGTAGTAAGCGCGAAAGGAATCTTAAGATCCTCAAACCGTTTCCCGCCGACAAGTTCGGTTATAAGCGTCTCAAGCTTATCCCCTTTTATAAAGCCGGTCGGATGAAGAGCGAAATCAACAAGATTCGGCCACGTGAATTTCAATGCTTTTTGTTCAAGTTCTTCCAGAGGAAGCCCCGCACAATAGGCGCCTCCGACAAGACTTCCTATACTGGTCCCTATCACAAGATCAAAAGGGAATTTGTCTCGGCCAAAATGCCGTTCTATGGCTTTAAGAACCCCTAAATTGCAAAGCCCTCTTGCGGCGCCGCCGCCCAGGGCAAGAACCAGTTTTTTCTTTGTAAATATCCCGCGTTTTTTAGATATCATTTTACTTCTCCTGTTTCAATATACCGCGACCCCGGCATAACCGACAACCTGAGACAGGTCATGAGTCCCATCCCCGCTATCGGCATAATCCACGAGTTTTGCCTCGTGCGCCCCAAGATCGCAAGCCGCCATAAGCATTACAGCAGCCGGTATATAACCGCACATTGTTATATCGTTGTCTTCAACAACCTTTATAAGACCTTTCGCGTCCAGTTTCAGCATTTCCCGGATCGCCAGATCGTCTTTCATCTTAGCGGCGATCCGTGGCTCATAGTGTGTCATATCGCTACTGGCAATTATCATAGCACTTCTTTTGCTTTTTTTGATTGCACCGCTTATGGCCGCAGCCACTTCCCTCAATTCAGCCATATCACCATGTGACATCGTAATCGCCACAATTTTAGCGTCTGGCGCGACACTTTGAATAAACGGCAACTGAACTTCGACCGCATGTTCATAATAATGCGCCTCATCGTCCGGCACAATAAGACTCGTCCCTTCCTCGATGAAACGGGCGATCTCATCGTCAAGCTGAGCCACACCAAGTAAAGTCCTCCATGGTCTGGGACTCATAGAATAACATGCGCCATACCCCGTATGGTTAGGGCTAAGCACAATATATGTATCTTTCGGTTCGATAGCGCCAAAAAGTTTTCCAGCGACCTTGCCTGAATAAATATATCCCGCATGCGGAGATACGGCCCCGATAGCATCGATCTTATCTTTTTTACCTACGATATAACCCGATAAAATCTCAGATAACCGGTTTTTATCCCCGGGATAGAACTGTCCCGCAACATAAGGCTCACGAGCTTTCATCGCCACCCCGCTTATAAGATAGTATTATAATACTAAATCCGGACAAAGCAATATTATATCAAAATCTTTGAACGTTAGATTTTCCGCATGAATTGAAGAAGGTGTATCGTGAAAACGCATGTACCTATTATCACCCTGAAAAGACGCGAGCACTGATTGGCGAGATTCGCGGTTTTACGCTCTTTTACGATCTTTGTGGTCCCCTCGGCAGCGAGAAAGATCCCGGCAAGAAAAGAGAACCAGTCGATAGTGGCTTCCGCGAAATCCGATTCGAAGACGCGGCACGTGATCGAGAACGTGATTAGAAAAAGGCACACAATTCCGCCCATGAGAAACAAGAACGATTTATTGTTCTTCATAATGCGATAAATTTACCATGAAAAATATTTTTAGGCAAGCAAGGAATAGCTGCGGCAGATATGCCCTATCCTCCTTTTCATTTCTGATCTCCCGGCGTTTGACTCGCGCCGTAACGTAAATTATTTTTAGTCGGATAACGGCGGATCTGGCATATCTGCCGTAGCTATTTTTCCTTTCCATACATATTAGGGACAAAAGAAAGGATCCCACGGCATGTTCCTTTTACACAAGTGGGCCATCATTTTTTTGATTTGATATTACAGCGACCTGAGGATAGCGTCCTGGTTCGATTTCCACTGCTTTATACCCTCCCAGTCTATCTTTCGTATCTTCATGATACCATCAAAGAAAATCTTAGTCACGAATATGCGAGCCGCCTCAACAGAGAAAGCTGTAATCCCAAGGTCTTTTTTAATCTCATCAAAGTTTTCAAGATTTTCTTCCATTAAACGCAGATAATTTTCGGCCAGGCCTGCCGGCATATTCTCAGGTTTATAGGCTTTATCCTCTCCGTAACGGTCTATTTCGGCGCCCGCCAGATCAGTGATCATATCTACGGTCGTATTCAAATACCTTATATCTTCGATATTTCTAACCTCAAACCGTACAACCCCGTTAATATCAACTTCTGAAATGCCTTGTTCGCGCAAATATGTTTTCAGCGCTTCTTTCACCTTTTCGGCCTTCCCTGTGTCTTCAGCTTTAAATACAAGCGGGATGACCATACGAGTGAGATATATTCCACTTCCTTTATCGTTTTCCACATCCTTCCTAAATTTAGGCAGTACATCTTTTATCTGTTTTTTGAGACTCGCCATTATTTTACCATCTTCTTCCATTTCGGGATCTTCAAACCATTTGTCAGACGCATCATAACTCCGGGCGTAAACACGTACCCCTTTCTTGCCGACCGTTCTTTCTTCCGCTTTCAGAAGACTCATGATCGGGGATTTGTCGTCCTCGGATATCGACGGTTCTATCAGATACGTCGCTGCATCACCACGGATCATCGCCACCATCGGTGAAAGCAAAGACTGTGCGATATCATAAAGCTTTAGCGCGCGACGGCCTTTTATCTTTTTATCCAACAACTCGTCGGATTTCTTTAACTGATCCTCTCCTCTGTCCTTTTCCGTCATACGCAAATACGTCATCCTATTAATATCGTCGTTTATCGCCGTATTCGTCTCATTGTCGATATAGTCTTTGTTATCCTTGAACGCGTTACCATTATAGGTTTCCCGTTTGACCGAAACCGGTTTAGTAACATCCCTCGCATCTAAAAGCTTGTCGACACGACTGATATAGCCATCCACACTTTTATCTTCTCCGATGCTCGTCGAATCAACATGTGCAACGGCAAGAATAACTCCGAACTGGTCGCCTTCGGCAGAAAATACCGCGTTATTCCCTTCTCTGACATTAAGACGCGTGGCCAGCGACATCATCTCATCAGCAGGTTTCCCGATATTTTCGTCACAAACACCGTAAGCATTCATAAGCAGCGCCTTAATAACACTATCGGCCCCAGTGTGACCATACGCGGTATTTATACCTTTAAACCCTACAAGCGGATTCGCCGCCATACCGTCAAGGCTTGCATCCAAACTTCGGGGTTGTCCCGGCCGCACGCCCTCCTCAAAACGCTGTCTTGTATTTTCGCTGCTTTCGTCCGAAGCCTGATAGTAAAATATCGTTTTAGAAAGATGAAATACCCCTTCCGCATCTACCGATACCTTATATATCGCATCCGGCGGGCCGCGAACCAAATAGAATTCTCCTATATGATCCTTCGGTTTTTGAATGAGCTCATTTATTATGGTCCCCAATAAAGACCTTGCGTATATCCCGTAATTTTCCGCCTCTTTCAACGCCTCCATATATCTTTTCTCGTTATCACCGTGCAATATCCCCTTTTCGATATCGTTGTGATATTTGTTTTCGAGATCTTTCAAAAATTTAGAATTTTTTACTGCCTTACCCTTCTCTTTGACTGCAGCGTTTATTTTATCCATGCCAGCTATCGGCGGTTCCGCGACTTTTTCTCTTTCTTTCGGCTCGGCGAACATCAATAACATACCGCCTTCTTCGAACGGCAAGTCCTTATAATCCTCCTGTATCCAATCAGCGCGCATCGTCGCCGGGTATTTTTCACCAGCCTGTTTACGCGCGGCCCCCATCGGCAGATACACACTCCTCATTTTCGTTACCAACGCCTCCGAAATACCTTCTATTCCGGACATTCCTGTTATGTCATCAATTTTATCACGCGGGCATATTATTTTTGTCTTTCCTTTTTCCTCCCCATCTTTCAGAACGGCCGAAGTGCTGAAGTATGACGCATCTATTCCACTAATCTTACTATTCAGGACAGCCTCTTCATCCGGCGTAAGCGCTCTATCAATCACAAGCACTGTAAATTTATCAAAACTTTTCTGCAAAGATTCCTGGAATTTTTGCATCTCATCGTCCAGCATATTTTCAGAATATCCGGCAGGGAAAATAAACATAAACTCGTCTGAACCACGCCCCGGGATGCTCACCCTTATCCCTTTTTCCTCCCATTTCTCGTCCCGTATATAATCGCCGGCGAATATTTTCAGTTTATCCAAGAACCAATCCGTATTGCTTTTTCCATACGCGTCGTTTGTATATTTTATTTTAGCGCCATCCGCACGTATTACCCATGTTTGATCCGCTAATTTCTCATATTCGATCCCCGAATCCAGTATCATCGCCGAGTTTTCTAAAACCTCAACTATGGCCGCCGCTTGCAGCGATACAAAATATTCCTCTATAACATTAGCCCCTTCCGGAATAGTCTTAACAGGATCACCGTTCCGATCGACAATAAGCACGGATTGTCCGACATTATCCACGACCCTTAAGAACTTCACGTTTTTATTCGCAGCGAATAATTTTTCCATTATTTTCGCAGCCATCCGGAACGACACACTGTTACGTTCGTCACCGGTAACGGCATCCAAAAGAAGAGGGTTCAATCTGCTGGCTATAGCCATCATACGTGATGTTTTAAGAAGAGCCGACCGCAAGGTCTGCTGAACGCTCGGCGTCTCTCCGGCCAAAAGCTCAAAATAAGGATTCTTCCACGTTTTATCCGTAGTAAAGCGAGGGAGAATAGACACATACGAAATATCCTCTTTTTTCAAAAGCTCGCAGTAATTCTCGGCGTGAAAACCGCCTGTCACAATGATAGCAAGCTTCATGCCTTCTCCGGGTTCTTTCTTTCCTGCCGAAGCGAATTTCATGTTTTTAAGAAACGCGCCGTCTCTTTTGAACGAATAATCATAGAATACGGATATGGATTCCCGATAATCGTCCAGTTTGGCTATAGTCGCATCGGGTTTAAACGTCATTTTATATTTAGGCGCTTCTTTTTCATAAAAATCCATGAAACGCTCAACACGAAAGGAGTCACGATTAGCGTCATAATATCTAAAATCGGTTTTAGTAAGATTTATTTCGAATATGCTATCTAAAAGTATGAGGTTCCTTGAAAGCAGATTCAACTCGCGCTCGTTAGAATTCCTGTAGATCTTTATCTTTATCGCATTCTCAAGCGTACCAAGTTCGTCAATAACTTTCCCACGATCTATCTTTTCGTACATCGACACATAATCCACATAGTTTGAAAGAGCAGGAAATTTACGAAGGTCTATATTCACCTGCGCCGCTTTGTCGAACAAAAATTTGTAAAAATCGTTCTTGGTTATTTTTTTTGTTTTAAATTCCATTGTCCGGCTGATAACTTCTTCTGTTTCGGCCCTTGATATTTTTTTATTCAGCTCCTTTACCAGGTTTTCACGTTCATCGTTAGCTTTATCAAAATTCACGCCCGATTCGCTTTTTATAGTCTTAGCCAACATCTCAATATTGGGGAATCCATCCAGGCCGATATGTAAAACTACGGCTTTATTGACAAGATAATCAAAATATTTCCTAAACTCTGCCCCTTTAGTTTTATATTCGCCGTACATCGCGTCCATTTCAAACAGATCGGCCGAATATATGTGACGCTTCAGATTATCGACAATATACGAAAGCTCTTTTAGATATTTTTCTATTTCATCGCGATATGAAAAAGATTCCTTATATACTTTAAGATTTGCGAGATACAGATCCTTATCCTCAACGCCCCACAGATATACTATTCCCGGATTATTTATCGCAAAATATTCGGCGCCAGTCACCTCTCCGCGTTTCATAAAATATTCCGCGACTTCGCGTCTTATTTCCTTTCCACTCATTGACCAAAATACCGAAAGATCATATTCGCCTACCCCGCCTTCAAGATTGACCAGCCGGAATCCATACTCGGTATTCAAATAACCGATAATATCTGCGATCTTTTTCTGAGCGTAGGGATTACAATGTGCATCCTGTATATGCACAACGAATTTATCGCTCTTTCCTTTGTATGACAATTTCACTTCACCGAGATGTGCCGGGATGCTAAAATTCGTAGCATCGACAGCGGCAAATAGATCCGCATTTTCAATAGCACCGTCACTATATACCGGCGGCAGTTCCCCGGATTTTGTCCACCCGTCAGCCACAAGGATCTGCAGGCTGAAACATACTGTCACAAATAACTGTGCTATTTTTCTGAAATATTTATCCATTGACAACTGATCCCCCAATTCCACAATAAACATTTAAACATGACCTTTTGTTACTGGGAAACATAATATGTATCGCAGGTATCATAACGTTATAAAAATGACAGTAATTATCAGGCAGGTAAATTTTCTTCATTTTCACACCTTCCTAAGAACGTATTTCACAGCTACAATGCCAACTTTACGGGTTTTAACTTACATTTAAATAATATACCGAACGGAGGAGAAAAGCAAAAAAAGACAAATAACTTTTTCATATTTTACACATAAACATAAGACCCCGCCGCCGACAAGTTCTGGTGTTCTGATGGCTTACTAAACAAAAAGGGCGGATTAAAATCCGCCCTTTTTAGGTTAACACGCAATCGCAAACGATTACAGCGCGTGTCCCGAAACTGTACATGTAGGATCCTCGTCAACAGCGTTAATCGAATATGTACCGCCGCCTGCGCAGCTCGGCTGTGCTTTAATGTAGGCTGTAACCAGGTCCGTCCAATCCGGAGTCCCTGTGTTACCTGTATCAAGCGCCCACAATGTTTTTGCACCGTCGACCTGTTTCAGGTTGGCAATACACGCATTACGCTGAGCTTGCTGACGAGCCCTCATGAAGTTCGGGATCGCGACCGCCGCTAATAAACCTATAATTGCGACGACTATCATAATTTCGACGAGCGTGAAACCCTTTCTTCCGAGAACTGTTCTGATCTTCATGGTCATACACCTCCTTTCAAAGATCGCATCTCAACTACTAAAATAAAGTATACCCTGTGTACCCAAAAAGGCAAATTTTTGCAATTTTACTACCATTTTCTACTATACATTGACCACACTTGTGATCTGGAATATCGGCAAAAACATACACATAACTATAGTTCCGATCACAATACCGAGAAAAGCGATAATGAACGGTTCGATTAAACTCGTCAGGCCGTCGACCGCCGTATCTACCTGTGCATCATAAAAATCAGCGATCTTAGTCAACATTTTCTCCAACTGACCGCTTTTTTCCCCTACGGCGACCATCCTCGTAACCATAGACGGAAATATACCGCTTCGTTCCAACGGCGCCGCTATACTCTCTCCGTCACGGACACTGTCCCTTACATTGTTAATGGCCAATTCCACGGCTGTATTACCTGCGGTTTTAGCGACTATTTCAAGCGCCGCGAGTATTGGGACCCCGCTTTTCACAAGCGTACTCAATGTTCTGGTAAATTTACTTATCGCGACCTTGTTCATAAGAGGGCCGAAAACCGGGGCTTTCAGCTTCAATCCGTCAATCGTCAATTTCCCTTTTGGCGTACTGTAATACCACTTTGCCAGCGCCACGATCGCGGCGACGATTATGCCCATAAGCCAAATATATCCCCGCATGAAATCACTGATATTGATCAATATCTGGGTCGGCGTCGGCAATTTTGCTCCGAAACCCGAAAATATATCCTTAAAAACCGGAATAACCTTTATGATCAGTACCAGAGTTATCACAACCGCCATCCCAGACACAACCGCAGGATAAACAAGAGCGGATTTGATCTTAGCCTGCAATGCGCTTGTTTTTTCAATATATGCCGCGATCCTATCCAGTATCGCATCGAGCGTACCGCTGGACTCACCAGCCTTCACCATGTTCACAAAAAGAGAACTGAATACGTTCGTGTGTTTCATCATAGCGTCAGAAAGACTCGCACCGGTATTCACGCCATCCCTGACATCCGTAAGGACTCCTTTAAGAGTGGGATTTTCAGATTGATCTTTCAAAATATCCAGTGACGCGACTATCGGAATCCCGGAATCGATCATCGTAGCTAATTGTCTAAAAAAAACAACTAGCTCATCCATAGTTACTCTACTTTTACCACTCAAAAACGAAAGGTTGAGCCCTCCTCCTTTGGCGACCTCAAGTCTCAACAACATAAGATTTTTGGCTCTGATCGTATCCATCGCCTGTTTTTTGTCATTGGCCTCGATATTACCCTTTACGGTATGCCCGGACTGGTCCCGAGCCGTATAAGTAAATTTCATCATTTAGCACCGTTCCTTTTTGATAACACCGGTATACTATGTAACCCTGAATACTTCCTCAAGGGTCGTAACCCCTTTACAAAAATTAATAATAGCATTCTCTCTCAAATTCCTAAAATTTCTGGTTTTTAAATACCGTTTGATTTCCTCTTCGGATTTTTCTTTGTTTATCATTTCACGTATAGTATCATCCAACAGCAGTGTTTCGAGTATCGCTATTCTTCCATGATATCCGGTGTTATTGCATTTCGCACATCCTTTGCCGGCATAAAATTTCCCCACTCCGCCGACAGCGGGATATTTCGCACTGAGCTCCTTTATAACCTCGTCCGGGATATTTGCCTCACTTTTACAATGTGGACATATACGCCGTACAAGCCGCTGCGCGCATGCCATAATGAGACTGGACGCAATAAGGAACGGTTCCACTCCCATGTTCGCCAAGCGAGTTATCGCCCCAACGGAATCATTTGTATGCAGAGTGGATAACACCATATGCCCGGTCAGTGACGCTTTTATGGCTATATCGGCCGTCTCAAAATCACGTATTTCCCCTATCATAATAACATCCGGACTCTGTCTGAGTATCGATCTGAGACCCGACGCGAAATCAAGCCCAATGTCGCTTTGAACAGGCATTTGAGTTATCCCGCCGACCTGATATTCTACTGGGTCCTCTACGGTGACAATGTTCCTGGTCGGAACGTTCATTTCGTTAAGTACCGAATACAACGTAGTGGATTTACCGCTTCCCGTAGGCCCGGTAACAAGAATGATCCCATACGGATGTGCCAGGGCTTTTTTGAAATCAGACATCGCATCCGGCAAAAAACCCAGCGTTTCTAATCCGACGGACAAGTTTTGTTTATCCAGTGCCCTCATTACTATCTTATTCCCGAATATGGTAGGCAAAGAAGATACCCTGAAATCGATCTCCTTACCTTCCAGTTTTATCCTAAATCGTCCGTCCTGAGGCACACGGTTCTCGGTGATATCCAAGTTCGACATGATCTTCAGTCTGGCCAGAACGGCATTCTGATTTTTTTTCGGCAGTTCAAACGCCGTATGTAATTCCCCGTCTATCCTATAGCGCACCCGCAGATTCTTTTCTTGAGGCTCAATATGAAGATCGCTAGCACGACGTTTTATCGCTTCGCTGATCAGCACGGTTACAACTTTTGTAACCGGAGCACTGTCTCCGCCTTCGATAGACATATCAAAGGTACCGGTTTCCTCCCCTTTTGCGACCACTTCAACGCCTGTATCGTCCGTTAGCGCGGTTTCATCTATAGACGGTGCCGCTTCTTCGGCTTTCCTCGCGTAATTTTTCATGGCGGCATGAATATCGCTTAAGGTGGCAAGCACAAGACTTATCTGGCAATGCGTAACCGATCTAACATCGTCCAAAGCTACGATATCCGTCGGATCGTTAACTGCGACCGTCATATTTTCGCCCACCCGCGAGACTACTATCAGATCATACTTTTTCGCGAGTTTTTCCGGGATCATTCGCATCACATCTTCCTCGAACTTCACTTTTGAAAGATCGATAGGAGGTATCCCCACTTCCCGGCTGATGACGACCAGGATATCTCTTTCCGAAACTACTCCGGCCTCCACTATCTTTTGAAGGATATCGTCATCCTTAGGCTGGAATTTTTTAATAAAGCTATCGTATTTCTCCTTCGACAGTTTCCCTGACGAAAGAAGAGTTCCGACTATTTTTTTTTGCAATGTAGATCCCATCTATATTTTCCTATCCTCCGCAGTAACACGAAGAACTTCTTCAAGCGAAGTAATCCCCAACAGAACATTTCTGATCCCGTTTTCACGCAAAGTTACCATCCCCTCGGATCGCCCCTGTTTCTCAAGCTCATGCTCACCCGCATGTTTGAAGAACATGTCCTTTATCACCGGGGTAACCTCGAGACATTCAACTATAGCGATTCTCCCTTTGTATCCAGAATTCATACATCTTGAACACGCGCCGGGTTTATAGATAGTGGCAATTTTGCCGTTTTTATCGTACAGTCCATATTTTTTAGCGATCTCTTCAGACGGCGTATACGGCTGCCGACATTCCTGACAGATACGCCGTATAAGACGTTGCGCAACTATCATCACGACTGACGAAGCGATAAGAAACGGTTCTACGCCCATATTCACAAGTCTTACGATGGATCCGCAGGCCGTATTCGTATGCAACGTGGAAAGAACCATATGACCGGTAAGCGCGGCCTTGATAGCGATATCTACGGTCTCCAGGTCTCTGATCTCGCCCAAAAGAATTATGTCGGGGTCCTGCCTTAAAATAGCGCGAAGACAGCCCGCGAACGTAAGCCCTATCTCGGTATTCACCGAGACCTGATTTATTCCTTTAAGCTCATACTCCACAGGGTCCTCGACGGTAACAAGATTTTTCCCGGGGCTGTCCAAATGTTTAAGAATCGAATACAGCGTGGTTGTTTTGCCTGACCCTGTCGGGCCGCATACAAGAACCATGCCGTGAGGTTTCTCGCTGTTCGCGCATATCACGTTAAGATCATGATCGCTCAATCCCAATTTTTCTATTTCAACCAAGGTCTGTTCTTTATCCAAAATTCTCAAAGAAGCCTTTTCCCCGGATATTGACGGCATGATAGCGAGCCTAAAATCTATAGGTCTATCCTCTATGCGTAACTGAAGACGTCCATCCTGAGGCAGGCGTCTTTCCGCGATATTCAGATTCGCCATGACCTTTAACCGCGAGATCAGAGCACAATGATATTTTTTTGGTGGAGTATGTTTTATATAAAGAACTCCATCTATACGATACCTTACACGAAAACCGTTCTCCATGGGCTCAATCAGAACATCGCTGGCCTTTTCCTTCACAGCCTGACTCAATATCATATTCGTAAGTTTTATTACCGGCGTTTCCTCAATGATGCGTAAAAGCTCGCCGGAAGACATTTCATCCTTTTCCTCGGCGACCATCTCCATTTCCGCCCCGGCAAGGCCGTCCACTATCTCGTTTATCTGATCTCCGGCGGATTTATCCCAAAAACTGCTGATCGCATCTTTCATATCGTCGCGATCGGCTATCACAGGGCTTATTTCCAGCTTCGTCAGAGCCTTGATATCATCTATAGCGAATATATTCAATGGATCCACCATCGCGATCGTCAGAAAATTTCCAAGACGCGAAACAGGGACCACCTGATACTGATCGGCGATACGCTTCGGTATTATTTTCAACAAATCCTCGTCAACATGCAGGCGTGAAAGCGTAATAAGCGGATAACCGGTTATCTCATTTACAACGGCAAGAATATCTGCTTTCGACAGGACACCTATTTTCACAAGGATGTCGCATAGACGGCCGCCTTTAGCGGTATAGATCTCGCCCGCCTTTTTCATGTCATCGGGTGTAAGTTTCCCTTTAGACAGTAATATTTCGCAGACTTTCCCGTCAATTGGCATTAAATTCTCCGCCTATGCTTTAGGTTTATAAATTTTATTGATCGCCTCGACAACGCCGGATACGACGGTCAGAAAGATATGTACTTTTTTACCGGTTATTTTTTCAAGTTCATCTATGCATTTTTTATCAAGCGGATTGGGCATCGCCACGATAATGATATCACCGATAACATCCAAAGGAACAACGCTGTACCGTCTAGAGATCTCTTCAGGAACCAGTTTTACCGCTTCCGGATTAATATCATAATTCGCCAGCGGCATGTAGGGGAATCCATACTGCGAGACGATTGCCTGGGCGATCTCTCTTTCGCTGACATACCCGAGCTTGATAAAATTCTCTCCTAAAAGACCGCCGTCTTTATCCTGGATATTAAGCGCTTCTTCCAGCTGCTTTTCGCTTATGATTCCCTGCCGTAGCAGCATCTCGCCCAGACGTTCATCTGTTCTTTTTTTTGGGATCACATTCCCTCCTTTTGGCCATTACTATCTTCCAACAGGCGACTCAAGCATGCGTAAAAGTTCTTCCACGTCAGACGACGAAGAAATCATATCATCATGTGATATCACGCCTTTACGAAAAAGAGCGACCAGCGACTGATTCATGGTCTGCATCCCTATCTTGCTTGATGTCTGCAAGGTAGAATATATCTGATGCACCCTCTCGTCCCTTACCATACTTTTGACCGGCGACGTCACAATAAGGACTTCCGCCGCAAGTACCCGCCCCTTATCCATTTTCGGAATAAGCTGCTGAGAAATAACACCAATAAGAACGAACGAAAGCTGTGTACGTATCTGCTTTTGCTGATGTGCAGGGAAAACGTCGATAATACGGTTTATTGTCTGTATACTATCCGATGTATGGAGCGTACCGAACACAAGATGCCCCGTATCGGCTATAACCATAGCCTGATGTATACTTTCCAGATCACGGAGCTCTCCGATCAGTATAACATCGGGGTCCTGCCGCAATACGTGTCTAAGCGCGTCCGGAAACGATTTGGTATCGCTATGGACCTCTCTCTGGTCAATAACAGATTTTTTGTTCTGATGAACAAATTCTATCGGATCTTCCACGGTAACTATATGACATTTACGCGTACTGTTTATCTCGTCTATCATAGCCGCCATAGTAGTGGATTTACCGCTACCAGTGGCTCCTGTGATAAGTATCAGACCTTTCGACGCTTTACAAAACTCCTTCAGCACCTGTTCAGGAAGCCCGCACTCGGAGATCCCGCGGATCTTGTACGGGATCATACGTATCGCACATCCCACAAATCCCCTTTGATAAAATATATTCGCACGATATCGCGCCGAATCGCTGATGGAGAACGCAAAATCCAATTCTCTTTCTTTTTCGAACCGCAATATTTGTTCATCGTCAAGAAGACTGAAAATTATACTTTTAGCGTCGTCCGGAGATAATGCATGATCGGTAGCAGCGACAAGATCCCCGTCTATTCTGTAATTGATCGGCGTATTAGCGGTAATATGCAGGTCAGACGCATCCTTTTTTATCATATCGACAAGTAATTTCTGCAAGATATCATTCATATTTCCCCCTTAAAAAGTATGTAGTAAAACAACCTTTCCCAAACACATCGGGTTTTTGTTGCAGTCCAGGCCGGTATATGCCGATGATCAATAACGTATTCAAGGATACACTACACGATAATCAAAGTCAAAATGCGGATATTCAAGAAAAAGTCCGGCAGAGCAATATAATAATATTAATAAGTTTATGGGCAGTAGAAACCGCTATCCTTAAGTTCAGCTTTGAGAAAAGCATCTTCGACGTTAGTTTTTATATGCGACCATGGCAACGGAGCCTCCAACTCGTACCGTTTCATGGCAAGCTGTTCCCTGTTCAAGTGATTATCATGGAAAGCCTTTTCCCACACTGAAAGATTAAAACAATCGTCCCAGCTGTCCATTCTCGCCCCTCCGGCCCACGCGTCGTATATAACCTTGCCCATACGCCGGTCTCCTCGCGAAAGGCAGGCTTCCAGCATCGCACGATCAACATCATAGAACTCATATGCGATCCTTCGTGAACGATAAAAAAGCAGATTGCTCTTCGCGCTCAGAAGATGTTCTCTGTCTCGCATACCGAACCACTGGAACGGCGTATGTGGTTTCGGAACGAACGGATTCACGCTAACCTTCAATTCGGCGGGAGACTTGGAATATTTTCTTTTAAGATCTGAGATCTCTTTTGAAAGGACAGCTATTTCCCGAACCTCCGTATCTATATCAAGAGGGAACCCGACCATAAAATAAAGTTTGAGTTTCTGCCACCCTTTTTCGTATGCTACAGATGCCGAACGCAAAAGAACATCACGATCCATCGACTTCCCTATTGCCTTCTGGATGGCGGGTTCCGCCGACTCCGGCGCGAAAGTAAGACCGGTTTTTTTTACGGAAGCGATTATCTCCGGCAATTCATAAAATGAATCGTCTATACGCAGCGACGGGATTGATATGCTGATCCCTCCAGGTCTGAACTCATCTGTCAGGTCTTTAACCAGATGCGGCAACCCTGGATAATTTACGCTTGATAATGACAAAAGCGCAAATTGGTCATAACCGGTATTCGCGCATGTTTCCGCACATATTCGTTTTATCGTATCGGCCTTTCTTATCCGGACAGGACGATTTATCACGGTGGCCTGGCAAAAACGGCATTTATTCGGGCAACCCCGCATTATTTCCACGGCAAAGCGGTCATGAACTATCTTGATGAACGGTACGATCTGCCGAGTTGGATAATAGGCGGAATCGAGATCCGTGATGTAACCTTTTTTTATGAAACGCGGGGCCGAACTCGTCTTAGGATAAAGTCCCTGGAAGTTGTCTCCGTCAAACTTATCTTCATACAGCGACGGGATATATATGCCGGGGAGATCCGCAAATTTTTCCAGCATTTCCTTCCGTGGATATTTACCTTTTAGACCACGATACCGTTCTACAAAAACAGGCAGTGTCTCTTCCGCGTCACCGATAAAGAAAATATCAATAAAATCGCTCATCGGCTCAGGATTATAGCAACAAGCTCCCCCGGCGATAATCAAGGGATCCTTATCTCCGCGGTCCTGGCCACGTACCGGTATTCCCGAAAGCTTCAGCATGTTCAGAACATTCGTATATGTCAATTCATACGAAAGAGAAAATCCGACTATGTCGAATTTATCAACCTCTCGCCTTGTTTCAAGTCCGAACAGTTTAAGCCCGCTATTTAACATTTCGTTTTCCATATCCGACCACGGCGTAAATACCCTCTCGCACACCACATCGTCCATCTCGTTCAGCAAATGATACAAAATACGAAGCCCTAAATAACTCATCCCGACTTCATAGATATCTGGATATGCCAGAGCGATAGAGATTTTTTCTTCGGAATGTTCTTTACGAACAGAGTTCACCTCTCCTCCGATGTAACGTCCGGGACGCTGAACCTTGTTGAAGATTTCGTTAAAATTTATCATATCACTCACCTGTATCGACGCCTACTTACGCTCAGCAACAAGCCGATTCCGATCAACGTCGCCAAAACATTTGAACCGCCGTAACTAATAAGCGGCAAAGGTATGCCCACAACCGGCATAAGCCCAATCGTCATAGAAATATTCACAAGCACCTGGAACGACAATAACGTTACGATCCCAGTAGCTATGGCTTTCCCATAGACATCGTCGGTCTCGGATATAATCCGCACGCCGCGCGCTATCACAAAAGAAAAAAGTCCCACAAGCGCCAACGCACCGATAAAACCCCATTCCTCACCGATGGTCGAAAAAATAAAATCCGTATGCTTTTCCGGCAGGAATTTCAGATAATTCTGTGTTCCGTTCAACCAGCCTTTTCCGGTTAGTCCTCCGGATCCGATCGCTATCTTCGACTGAATTATTGTATATCCCGAACCGAGAGGATCGGCGTTCGGGTTAATAAAGACCATCAGTCTGTTCCGCTGATATCCTTTCAAAAAATGCCATGCGATCGGCATACTGGCAATCCCAGCCAAAAACGTGACGATCATATATTTTATATTTTCTCCTGAAACCAGCAATATCGCGAACAATATGGGCACCAGTATAAGAGCCGTCCCGAGATCCGGCTGAAGAAATATAAGAATGAACGCAGGAGCGACGACGAGCATCGCATAAATAAAATTATCAAGAGAACCCGCCCGATCGCGCCTCTGACCTAAAAACGTGGAAAGCGCGAATATCATGGTTATCTTCACAAACTCGGAAGGTTGGAGCGAAAAGAACCCGACATCTATCCAGCGTTTTGCTCCATACCTTTCGCCGCCAAAAAGCAACAGGTATGCCAACATGAGTAAATTTATAAAATAGGCAAGATACGAAAAATCCAGAACGCGGATATAATCCATGTGAGCCACGCTAAAAAGCACAAGAAACCCCACGCCTATCCATATGCACTGCCGTATCACAAGGTTATGTATCTCATATGATGATTTCCCCGGTTCGAACGTAGCGCTGTAAAGAAAGAACAATCCCGCCACCGCGATAGCCATCGTAGCGAAAAGTAAAACATTATCTATCCGTCCCCGCCTTTGCGACATATTATCCTTTATATTCAGTTAGATTATACCCAACCGCTTCGCTTCCTGAAATATCATGCCCGACAATTCCGCAGCATACGCCCCGCTTCGCGCGCCATACTCGTCAAAAACCACCACAACCAGTCTCGCGTCGTCATATGGGGCAAAGCCGGCAAACCATCCGTGCGTTTTTCCGCGCGAGGTTTGCGCTGTCCCAGTCTTACCTGCCACCAAAACATCCTGGAGCTTCGCGCCGACGCCCGTACCGCCTCCATTAACACAGTTTTTCATCCCTTGCCGGACTCTCTGGATGGAACTTTCAGAGACGGCGATCTTCTCCGGATGGTGCTGATATGCCATGTCCACGTCTTCTATCTTTTTAACTAAAAACGGTTTCACGATATATCCATCGTTCGCGAAAACACTCAGCATTTTCGCGACCTGTATCGGAGTAACAAGAAGGTATCCCTGTCCTATCGAAAAATTCACAGTCTCACCTTTGTACCAACCTGTATTATATGTTTTCTTTTTCCATTCTTTATCCGGCACCACGCCTTTCGCCTCGCCGGGAAGATCTATCCCTGTCTTTTCGCCAAAACCGAATTCTTTCGCATACTTGGAGATCTCATCCTCCCCAACCATCAATCCCGTCCTGTAAAAAAACATATTACAGGAATTAGCGATCGCATCCGTCAGATTCTGTGTACCGTGAATATGCGCGCATTTGAATTCTGTCTCTCCGACTTTAATAGAACCGGTACAATTCACGCATGTAGAATCGTTTATCTTCCCTTCTTCAAGCGCACTTACCGCGACGATAAGCTTAAAAACCGAGCCAGGCGGATATGTCCCGCTGACCACCCTGTTAAGCATCGGATAATTGGCATCATTCAGCAGCCTTTTTATAACGGCGGGGTCTTTGCGTTCGATGAACACCGTCGGGTCATATTCCGGAGAACTGACCATGGCGAGAATAGCTCCGTTCCTAGGATCCATAACAACAACCGCGCCGTTCTTATCCGCCATTAAATTATCGCAGTACTCCTGCAATTCGGCATCTATAGTCGTATAAAGGTCCTTTCCTGCTACAGGTTCTTTATATCCTAGTACACCGATCTCCCTGCCAGAGCTGTTTACTTCTATCTGTTTACCGCCATATGCCCCTCTGAGATATGTTTCGTAATACCTTTCAAGGCCGCTCTTACCAACAAGATCTTTAACCTGATATCCAAAATCTTTTAATTTTTCATACTCCTCACGCCCCATATAACCCAAATATCCGAACACATTCGCGCCTATCGGTCCGTAAAGATACCGGCGTTTCGTTGACACCTGAACAAAAAGCCCGGGATGGGCCAGCTCTATTTCTTCAAGCTGTATCGCTCCTTTTTCGCCTATATCCGGGATCACACTCACGGCTGAAAAGGGTTTGGCCCGGCTCTTTCCGATACACTTATGAACAGTTTCTACATTCATATTAAGCACTTCCGAGAGAGCGGCTTCCAAAGCAGGCCTATTTTTTATCTGACTATATATTACAGAAACCTCAAAACACAATTCGTCCTTTACCATTGGCCTGCCGGTACGGTCATATATCGCACCACGACGAGCCATTAACGGGATAACCCTGATCCTGTTGCCCTCGGACAAATGACGGTATATTTCATATTTAACGACCTGGGTATAAAAAAGCCCGGAGCACAAAAATAAAAGCATGACAATGAGTATCCGCGTAAATATTTTTAGTCTTATCTCATTCATCTATCCTCCAAAACTCTTTGAGAATAGAATACACGAATGGAGCAACGATAACCGTCACAATTATACTTTTCCAGCTTTTAGCATATGACGCGGCCAGCATAAGATTATTGTCCGAAACGACCTTCAGATACATAATATGTGCGAATATCAAAAAAAACATCGCTGCTGCCGTAACAAGAAGCTGTGTCACAGCGCTGTCTTTATTAAACATACGCGATACGACCGCGGCGATAATCCCGATGGTGGGGAAAACAAACACGTCTATCGGCAAAAGATATACTGAAAAAAGGCCCCGCGCTATCCCTCCCGCAAAACCGGCGATGAGCCCGTAGCTGGATCCGCCGTGTACCCCGGCGAAAACAACTACAAGGAGAACAAGATCCGGAAGCCACGAATAATACCGCAGGACATGCACTTGTATGAAAAGTGCCGTAAAAAGGACCAACGAAAGCACAAAGATATTCTGTCTTTCGTCTACAGAACGCATAATACTTCTTCCTCGTCAAAGAAATTAGCAAAAGGTTTTATAACTGCATATTTATATAGTCCAGTATTGCTCACCCCTACCGAAACGACTTTTCCTATCAATATCCCACGCGGAAAAATACGGCTCAACGCTGAAGTGACAACTACAGCGCCTTTTTCGATATTTGCATCCATCGGGATATACAGCATCCGGGCCATCCCCTTCCCGTCACCTACCACGATCCCATTCACTCGCGTATCTTTTATCGTAGCCCCCACCTTAAAAGCCGGATGAGTAAGAAGAACGACAAAACTCGTATCTTCTCCCGGATCCACCACCTTGCCCAAAAGTCCTTTCATCGAACAAACCGCGCATTCGTTTTTAAGCCCGTCTTTTGTACCTTTATTTATCATGAACGCTCCGGTCCAGTCATTCGGCTCACGGGCGATGACTTCGGCGGCTATAGTATTTACAGGCAGTTGTTTGCGGATATCCAGTATTTCCCTGAGGCGTACGTTTTCATTATTCACTTCATCAAGCCTGGCTATTTCCAAATGTAGTCCGTCATTATCGTTACGAAGTTTTTTATTTTCATCAAGAAGAACGCGCTTACTGGAAAAATACCATGAGACACTTTTTAGAACAGTTCCGGGAAAGGATATGATATTAGCGGCCGCCCGCCGTACGCCCGGAATAAGACCGGGATTCGCTGAAGCAAAAAAAACAGCGGCGATAATGACCGCGAAGATGAAAAGGTTTTTTTGTCCTGGAAATATCTTTGACACTTTGGCCAATCAGCTCTATCTCTGGAGTTTCGGAGATACCGTAAGCTTTTTCAGATAACTCAACTCGCTTAACACTTTGCCCGTACCAAGCACTACCGCGGTAAGAGGATCATCCGCAAGATGAACAGGAAGCCCCGTTTCCTCCGCGATAAGTTTATCAAGCCCTCTTAACAGCGACCCGCCACCCGCGAGAACAAGACCTTTTTCAATAAGATCAGCGGAAAGCTCCGGCGGAGTCTTTTCAAGTGTTATCCGTACAGCTTCTACGATCTGCGCTATCGGTTCCGACAACGCTTCTCTTATTTCTTCGCTATTGATCGTTATCATTTTAGGAAGACCGGCGACCACATCACGCCCGCGCACTTCCATTGTCAATTCTTCTTCTAAAGGATATGCTGATCCTATGCGGATCTTGATCTCCTCGGCCGTTCTTTCCCCGACCATGAGATTGTATGTACGTTTGAGATAATTCATTATCGATTCGTCCAATTCGTCCCCGCCGATACGTATGGATTTCGAAAATACGATACCCGCAAGAGATATAACCGCAAGTTCCGTAGTACCGCCGCCTATATCGATTATCATGTTCCCCGACGGCTCCTGTATCGGCAGCCCCACCCCTATCGCTGCGGCCACAGGTTCCTCTATCATAAAAACCTCACGTGCGCCAGCATGTATGGCGGAATCTTTAACGGCCCTTCGCTCCACCTCGGTTATACCCGATGGGACGGCAACTACGATACGAGGGCGTATCAGATTTTTTGAACTATGAACTTTTTTTATAAAATAACGCAACATACTTTCGGTTATATCAAAATCCGCTATGACACCGTCTCTCATAGGGCGTATCGCGACTATGTTGCCGGGAGTCCTCCCAAGCATCCTTTTGGCCTCTTCTCCTACAGCCAAAACGTTGCTGGTGCCGGCTTCAACGGCGACTACGGAAGGTTCACAGAGAACTATCCCTTCATTCTTGAGGTAAACCAGAGTGGAAGCAGTACCGAGATCTATACCGATGTCGCTGGAAAAAAAACCTACTATTCCTTCCATGACACGATTTACAAGTTTCTGTATCATCTCAACCTGTCTTTTATCTAAAAATAAATATAAGGATAATTATGATTCAGTTCACAAAATTTATTGAATAGATAGTATCAAATACATATTCCTTTGTCAAACTTTTTTTATATCCGAAAACCTTCTAATATGCCAATTTATGAAGATCTTTCATAAAATCCGGATATGAAGTATCCACGCACGCCGTATCTTTTATAAAATTTTCACCGTCTGATATCAGCGATGCCACGGCGGCACTCATCGCGGTGCGGTGGTCGCCATAACTTTCAAACACCGAATGCGCAAATCTTTTAACCCCGCCTTCGGCTATCAACAACTCCCCTTCCGAAAACAGACGCGCTCCCATTTTCGCAAGATTCGTCGTCATACTTTTTACCCTATCCGTCTCTTTCACTTTCAATTCGCCTATACCTTCTATAACAGTCCTGCCTTCTGCAACTGAAGCGGCCACCAAAATTATCGGGATCTCGTCTATCAAAAGAGGGATCTCTCTCGCTTCAACACGGCACCCCTTTAGAGCAGAATATCTGACACGGATATCGGCAGTAGGTTCTACACTTTCACGCAGGTCCAGGATATCAAGTCTCGCGCCCATTCTTTCAAGCACATCGATGATTCCCCGCCGCGTCGGATTCATCCCGACATTTTTAAGAACGACATCCGATCCCTCCACTATCACTCCGGCGACCATAAAAAAAGCGGCACTAGAGATATCTCCCGGCACATCGATATCCTTAGCCCAAAGTTCACGTCCCCCAGTTATTTCAGTAGAAAGACCGTTGCATTTTAAACCGGCCCCAAAATATTTCAACATACGTTCAGTATGATCACGCGACTGAAACGGTTCGGTAACGATAGTTGTACCGTCCGCGTATAATCCGGCGGAAAGCACGCACGACTTGACCTGCGCGCTGGCGACCGGCAGATCATATTTTATCGCCTTAAGCTTTCTCCCTTTACCCGTAATTTTCAACGGGGCATGTTCTCCGCCCTCGATCGCATCGATCTCTACACCCATTTGACGAAGCGGTTTCATTATCCTTGCCATCGGCCTTTTTGAAAGAGAAGGATCTCCGGTAAAAACCACACTAAAATCCTGCCCGGCGATTATCCCCGGTATAATTCGCATACTTGTCCCCGAATTTCCCAGATCCACCGGTCCGGCAGGCGCGCTAAGCCCTCTAAGTCCGTTCCCTTTGATATGAACTTCGTTGCCACGAATCGAGGCGTCCACACCCATCGCTTTGAACACTCCCAGCGTAGACAAACAATCTCCGCCACGAAGAAAATTTCGCACGGTCATTGCGCCTTTCGCTATCGAGCCAAACATAACAGCCCTGTGAGATATACTCTTATCCGGCGGCACCGTTATTTCACCCTTCAATTTAGCGGCCGGTCCTATTTTCCATTCCATGAACATCACCTTTTGTCCCGTTGTTTTATTACTTTCATTATATCATCCGGGACAGGCGCATGGAACTCCACATATTTACCGCTGTCAGGATGTGTAAAACCCAGTGTTTCCGCATGAAGTGCCTGTCGCGGGATATCCGGGGATTTCCCTCCATATACCGCGTCACCAAGCACCGGATGCCCGATGTGTTTCATATGAACACGTATCTGATGAGTCCTTCCTGTTTCGGGATGAACTTCGACAAGAGTACAGTCTGAAAATCTTTTCACAACGCGATACACCGTTCGCGCGTTTCTTCCTTCATCTTCATCGTCAACAACGTCCATTTTATGTCTGTCGATCTTGTGCCTCGCTATCGGCGCGTCGACCACACCGCTATCGTGTGAAATTACACCCTTTACCACCGCAATATATTTTTTAGTGATCGCCCTTTTCTGAAATTGTTTCGCCAGAGACCGCAAAGCCCGTTCGTTCTTCGCTATTACGATCACGCCCGAAGTGTCTTTATCCAATCGATGCACGATACCGGGTCTCAGTTCATCGCCTGTATCGGCCAAACGGTCGGCGTAATACAAAAGCGCGTTAACAAGAGTCCCGTTCTTATTGCCGGAACCCGGATGAACGACGAGTCCGGCCGGCTTATTTAAAACTATTATCCAATCATCCTCAAAAATTATGTTAAGCGGGATATATTCCGGGGCCGCACGCAACGGTTCCGGGGGAATTATCGTAAGTTCGACAACATCCCCTTCTTTAACGATATATTTAGGTTTTTCGTTCTTCCCGTTAACCGTCATCTGTCCCTGGTCTATAAGATCTTTTATATACGTACGCGAATATTCCTCTCCAAGATTTACAGAGACACATTTATCTATGCGCATACCGGAATACTCCAGCCCGATTTTTAATTTTATCTTTTTTTGCTTTTCCATATCATTTTATTATTTTTAATTTTTTTATCAGCAGAAGCCCGCCGATCCCGGTCAGAAACAATCCGGCGAATATAAGTTGCGATAACGTCAAACAGAAAAATATACCGGGATTATCCGCCCGCAGGAATTCCATAAAAAACCCTACCATGGAGAACAAGACAAGATACGTGCACGAAACCACACCATCCCGAACTTGCGCCGAACGTACACGCAAAAGGATAATGTATATCACTGAAAGCGCGAAAGTATAATATAGCTGGACTGGAATCCGCTGAATACCGTCAGCAGGAAACACCACATGGATCGCGGAATGCGTTTCTCTGCCATAACAGCAACCGTTCATAAAACACCCTATCCTGCCGATAGCCTGCCCTAAAGCTGCGTATGGGGCCATTATATCCAGAAATTTTAGATACGGCACCTTGTGCACACGACACACGATCGCTGAAGCGACTATTCCTAAAATAAGACTTCCCTGGAAAGCCATCCCTCCTTCGCGAAAGGCCAGTATTCGTATCGGATGTTCTATGTAATCCCGCCAATTAATAACAACAAAAAGTATTCTCCCCCCGAAAAGTCCGAGGATCAGAGTCCAGATTATGCAATCCAGAACGCGGTCGAAAGCTATTCCGGCGCGTTCGGAATCTTTTTTCATCAACAGAACACAGACAAGAAAAGCTAGCGCCACAAAAAAACCGTAGCTGTACACGTCAAAAGACCCTATACTGAAAAGCACTCTATGCACGGAGATCCCCTTTTGCATCCAACACGTCATGATGCCGCTTATTCAAAAAAATATCAAGCACAAGAATAGTGACCCCGATCGTGATAAAACTGTCGGCAATATTAAAAACCGGCCATATCATAAAATCCAGAAAATCTATCACATGCCCGTAAACGATCCTGTCTATCAGGTTCCCTCCGGCCCCTCCGATTATGAATAAGATGGCTGTTTTTTCAAGAAATGAAAGTTTAGAATAACGGGACACCAGGAACAAGATCATCGCGAGAATAGCGCAAATGCTCACCAATGCGAAGGATCCGGGATGTGTTCTAAAAATGCCGAAAGCCGCGCCTGTGTTATAGACTAATGTGATATGAAAAATATTTTTTATTACCGGGATGCTTTCGGATACGCCGAGACGGTCCATGACAAATATTTTAGTCACCCGATCGGCGGCAAGAATCAACGGTACGCACGATAGAAAAAATATTATTCCCCAATATTTTCGCGTTTTTGCTGGCATTTTATACAGTATTGCGCCTGTGGCATCGCCTTTAAACGCAGTTTAGGAATCTCTCCGCCGCACATATCGCATTTGCCGTAAGACCCTTCGTCAATACGTTTAATCGCGTCGTCCAGCGCGTAGAGCCTTTCCCTCTCTGTTTCGGTTATCTCAAGCGACAATTCCCTGTCATAAAGATCTGAAGCCATATCCGCCATATGAAAAGAATAACCTGAAAGGTCACCGGAAGCATCCTTACTGGACGTTCCAAGCGACTCACCCTTCATTTTAAGGAACTCTTCCAGAAGCCCCTCTTTCTCACGGATAAGAGACTCTCGGACTTTGAGCATTTCTTTGCTCAACTTAACCTTCGGAACCGATTTGATTTTTATGCGAAAATTCTTAGGGGTCGGCTTTGCGGACTTCGCACCTGTTTTATCTTTTCCCACGGTGCCTTTTTGCTGCATTTTCTTTTTGACCATTATCGGCTCCTTTCTATCATAACGCTTCTACAACGTTCACAGAGTTCGCTAAAATTATCACCTTTGCCTACCGTCATACTGTAATTCCAGCATCTCGGGCACTTCGCCCCGGAAGCTTTTTCTATACCAATCTTCAAACCGTATTTCTCGGCGTTTTCCATATCTTTCGCTTCACATTCTACTATCTCGGCCTGTGAAACCCTAAATAAAAGCGGGAAAATATCTATATTCTCCTTAACAAACGCTTTTACGTTCTCATCGTTCGCGTAGAATCTAACCGCCACCTCAAGGGAACTGCCTATATGCCCTTTCTCACGACGCTCTTCGATAAATTTCATGACCGCATCGCGTATACCAAGGATCTTAGCCCATTTTTCATCCAGTGCCTCGTTCCTCCATCCAGCCATGTCTCTTTTGACATTAGGCCAATCAGCCATATGAACGCTCATATCCTTGCCGGGCAAGTTCATGTGAGTCCATATTTCATCGGATGTAAAAACAAGTATCGGCGCCAGAATGCGCACAAGTGAATTCAATATATGAAATATTGCGGTTTGCGCCGACCTGCGTTCCAAAGAACCCGGTGAAAATATATACAATATATCCTTGGAAACGTCAAGGTAAAAAGCGCTTACCTCATAAACACAAAAATCGTATACCGCGCGGTATACTTTATGAAATTCGCATTTTTCATAATACGTCTCGGAATCGGCGACCAGTTTATGAAGCCTCGATAAAATCCATTTATCCTGTTCCGACATCCGTTCGTGGGCGACAACGTCACGGGAAGGATCGAAATCATAGAGATTACTCAACAAATATTTCGACGTATTCCTTATTTTACGATAACCGTCCGCCAAACGCGCAAGTATTTCCGACGACAACTTAATGTCGCCTTCATAATCACTGGACGCCACCCATAATCTGAGTACATCGGCGCCAAAGTCTTTCATGATATCCTGCGGACTTATTACATTCCCTATCGACTTGGACATCTTTTTGCCTTCACCGTCAACGACAAATCCGTGCGTCAGGACCTTTCTGTACGGCGGACGTCCCTCTATTCCCATGGACGTTATCAGCGCCGACTGAAACCATCCCCGGTGCTGATCCGATCCTTCAAGATACAAATCCGCCGGGAACGAAAGTTCCGGCCGATTTTTAAGCACGGCCTGATGGCTCACGCCGGAATCAAACCATACGTCGAGAATATCTTCTTCTTTTTTAAAACTTTTCCCACCGCACTTCGCACATACTGTACCGGCGGGAAGAAAAGTCCCAGCAGGTTCCTCGAACCACGCATCGGCACCTTTTGTTTTGGCAAGTTCCGCTACTTTTTTTATTATCACGGAGTTCGTAAATGTTTCCCCACACGATTCACAGACAAAAGCCGGGATCGGAACACCCCAGTATCTCTGTCGCGAAAGGCACCAGTCGGGCCTATTCTCCACCATGGCACCGATACGATCCGCTCCCATGGCAGGCACCCATTCAACGTCTTTTTTTATCGCTTCCTTCATTTTTCCGCGTAGTCCGGCGCGGTCTATACCCATGAACCATTGTTCTGTTGCACGGAATATTATGGGTTCTTTACAACGCCAGCAATGCGGATATGAATGCGTGATATCCTGCGACATAAGCAAAGTCCCGTTCGCCCGCAACTTCTCTATTATTACGGGATTCGCCGCAAAAACGTCCATGCCGCTGAATTCACCTGTATCCTTTGTGAATTTTCCGCTGTTGTTAACGGGCACAAGCACTTCAAGACCGTATTTTTTTCCGGTAAAATAATCGTCCTGACCATGCCCAGGCGCGATATGCACACATCCCGAACCGTCTTCACATGTAACATATTCAGCCGTAACCAGAACCGAATCACGTTCGATAAAAGGATGTCTTACTTTTTTTATATCCGTTACGATCTCTTTACCGTAAAGTGTTTTCAACGTATTGGCGTTGCTGATTTTTAGCTTTTCAAGTATGCCTCGCGACAGACCGGACTGCATAACCCAAATCTCTTTGCCGACATCCACATAAGAATATTCCAGATCGGGATGAAGCGCCACAGCCACGTTGGCCAACAAAGTCCACGGTGTGGTAGTCCACACGATCAGGTTTACTTTTTTCCCGGATATTTCGGAATAAGCAGCGAACTTAACATAAATCGACGGGGATACCTTGTCCTCATACTCCACCTCGGCCTCAGCAAGCGCCGTTTCGCAAGTCTTGCACCAATTCACGGGTTTAAGACCTTTATATACAAACCCTTTTTCATACAAATCCCCCAGTGCCTCCAAGATAGCCGATTCATAATCCCTTGTCAGGGTTAGATACGGATTATCCCAATCACCGAATATGCCGAGACGTTTGAACTCGTCGGCTTGGATCTTAACGAATTTCATCGCGTATTTATACGCTTTTTTCCTGAATTCCACCTGACCGATATCGGCCTTGGTCATATTCAGTTCTTTAAAAAGCTGATGTTCGACCGGAAGACCGTGGCAATCCCAGCCCGGAACATAAGGCGCGTAGCAACCCTTCATCGTATTGTATTTGACGCAGATATCCTTCAATATTTTGTTCAGAACATGCCCCATATGGATATGCCCGTTGGCATACGGCGGCCCGTCATGCAGAATAAACTGTTTCCCGGAATTCTTCCTTTTTGCGATGATAGAGTTATAAAGAACGTTCTTTTCCCATTCTTTAAGCATCTTTGGCTCACGGATCGGCAGCTCAGCCTTCATCGGGAATGAGGTCTTTGGCAGATTCAAAGTATCTTTATATTTCGCAGCTTCTTCTTTCTTTTCCATTTTTTATCACCGTTGTTTCTTATATAAACCCTTCGAGTATCGGTTTTAATTTTTTCAGTGTACTTTTCGGCACAGCACCTTTACGCGTCACTATGGAATTTTTAAGCGCTTCATTGCAATGACACGATAATTTGTCAGGCACAGCCTGCACAAAATTCTTCAGTATTCGTTTCGCGTTCTCTACATTTTTCGTAAGGTTCTGCATTACCATATCAGCTGAAACCGTATCGACATCGCCGCCCACATACCAGCAGTCATAATCGGTTATCATAGCGATAGATGCATAGCACATCCCAGCTTCACGCGCGAGACGCGCTTCCGGCAAGTTAGTCATACCGATAACATCTGCTCCCCAGCTTTTGTAAAGAAACGATTCGGCCTTCGTCGAAAAGGCCGGCCCTTCCATATTCAGATACGTACCGCCATTATGCATCGTCACGTTAAGTTTCTTGTTCGAACTATAGATGATATTACGGAGTTCTTTGCAAACCGGCTCGGCCATCGGCACATGCGCAACGATACCGTCCCCGAAAAACGTCATCTCACGTGCATGGTTGGTTCTATCAATGAACTGATCCACCAGAAGTACATCCAGAGGTTTTATATCCTCTTTGAGGCTTCCGACCGCGGAGATAGATACTATCGCATCCACGCCAAGCACTTTGAACCCGTATATGTTAGCTCTGTAATTCACTTCGGACGGTAAAAAACTATGATCACGGCCGTGTCTCGGCATGAAAATAACGTCCTTACCGCAAAGTTTACCGACGATAAACTCGTCCGAAGGGTCGCCAAAAGGCGTTTTGACCTTAACGCGTTTCGTAACTTTAAGATCCTCAATCTTGTAAAGAGCGCTTCCGCCTAAAACCCCTATCTTAGCCATCAGACAAGCACCTCCACGATTTTTTTTCTAGATGTCATCCCAGTCACGATACGCACATGACTTTTCGGAACATTGTATCTATCCGCTATCAATTCAATAAGATCCTTGTTAGCTTTTCCCTTATCAGGAGCGGCTTTCACGTATGCCTTCAGCACGCCGTCTTTTTCCACCAGTTCTTCCCGACCTGAACCGGGATAGACCTTGAGTTCCAGCCTCATTTTATTGTTCCTTACGCCCCAATACGTGATCCGATAAAAAATATAAGATTCAGAACAACATTCTTTATAAAGCTCAGGAGGATAAACGCCAGAATAGGCGAAAAATCCAGTCCTCCGAACCTGAGCGGCAAAGCCTGCAACGGCCGCAATATAGGATCTGTCGTCTTGTATATAATGCTGACTATTTCATTATACGGATCCGCGTTCACCCACGACAATATGACCCTGATAACCAACAGGAACGATAACACGCTTACCACAAGCGACACCAGTAAAGCGAGACTGCGTAACAATTCCACGACAATGAACATATTTATCCTTTCGAGAGTTCTCCGGATCTCTTTTTAGCCATTGATATTGCCAGATCTATGATCACAGCCATCTCTTTCTCCTCAAAAACAGCGAGCGCCCGTTCAGTGGTCCCGCCTTTAGACGCAACCGCCGCAACAAGCTCACCCGGCGCGGTTTTCGCCTCCGCTCTCAATAGGGCCGACGCGCCGTACAAAGTCTGCGTTACAAGACGCCTGGCCGAATCGCCTTTTATGCCATGCCGTTCAGCAGATCTGATCATGGCTTCGGCAAGGTAGAATAGATACGCTGGACCGCTTCCCGAAACCGCGGTAACCGTGTCCATCTGATTTTCTTTCACCTCGACCACATCGCCGATGCTTGAAAAGATCAGTTTAATATCTCTTGTATTCTTTACGGATTTATTAAAACTCACGGCCGTAACACTTTCGCCTATCCTCGCCGCCATATTCGGCATCGCGCGAACCACAGCGACCTTAGGTCCAAGACGCTTATTAAGGCTACCTATCGTTATCCCTGCCATGATAGAAATAAAAACATGCGAACGCGCGTATCCGCACAATTCTTCCAGCAGTATCTGAGAATCCTGGGGTTTAACGGCAAGCAGAATGTACCGCGAAGACGCCATCAGCTTAGGAACATCCCCACGTTTAACGCCGCGGAACATCGCGGAAACAGCGGATGAGCGGGACTCATCCCGGTCATTCACCATGATATTCCCGGCCGGGACAATACCCTTTGAAACAAGACCCTTTACAATGGCCTTGCCCATATTCCCGCAGCCCATAACACCTATTCGCAGATCTTTCATGAATAATAACTCCTGTGTTCAAAGCGTGTTAGATGTAGAACGTATCATAATTTTAATATAAAGTCAATTTATTAGGAATATCAGCACTATGGCTCATGTGATCACGGCAAATAGATTTGAATTGCTATGCAGCACCCGCACATAGCCCCGGCGGGCATACCTGCCGTGCTATATATACAATCTCCCGTTCGGTTGACGTGGCGAAATGAGAAGCTCGGTCGTTCAGACGATTTCCTTTTTCGGAGAATTTTCTAACAATTTTGGCGCCTGCGGGACTCGCACTAACGGGACATTCGTTCTTTAGCAGAACGTATGTCCCGTTAATGCTCAAACAGTCCTCGGCGGCCTTGTCATTCACATTCCAAGCCTTCCCAAAATAGTTATAAAATTCTCCGGGAAATCGTATTCACTCCATCACTTCTCGTTTCGCCAAGTACCCTGAATGAGGGATCATGGATGACTTGGGATGGGCAGGTACGATAATGAGAAGTTTGTGTTCTTTCGGGATCGGGCCTGTCTGCCGTAGCTATGGGTATGGCGCGCTCAAAAATACTTATCGATGAAATTGACCATGTCATTGAATATTTTTCTCATCGGGCCGGCTCCGGATTCCCGAGCTTCCTTGGTATCTTTCATAAAATCAAGCATACCGAGGTTCCCGATGCACCCGATAGATTCTTCGTGCAGATTCTCAAAAGGCTTAGGGACATATGTCCCGTATTTGACGGTCCGCCCCGTGGCCTTTTCAATACGTTCCAACACTCCTTCATCAAGCCCCACGTCACCGGTCACCATTACGTCATTGATCATATCCCACGCCGGCATAGAGTTAAAAGTGGACAACAATGTGCCCAGAGGACCTTCAGACTGTTCGCCTGCCCAACCAAGTATATCATTAACCCCCAACTGCAATATCCTGCACCCCATAAGCGCACCGTCATGGAACGTCATCATCTCGGTCATATGTTTACACATGTTCACGAGAGCTATACCCTTTTTTATCTGCTCGGGAGAAAGCACCTTGAACGATATGGCCAGCCCGGAAAGGATGGATCCACGCAACGTGTATCCTGCGAGCGCAACACATTTGGCTATATTTTTGAGTGATGAAGAATCGATGGTTACTATACTGACCTCGGCCGAAAGCTTAACTCCCTCAAGCCCCTGCGGATTCTTTATCCCACGCTCTCCGTCTATCGTAAAATTCCTGACAAGCTTGTGCAATATCTCTCTATCCAGCGAAAGTTTAATCACAGCCGCGTAATTGATGCATTTCTCGACATCCTGACGCGCTATTTCACGTCCGTAACGCGAAAGAAGAATAGTTCCGGACGACGCGATGACCTCCACAGAAGGAGAACTGATACTTGTATAGACATCGCGGAAACGCTTACCTGTTTTCTGTTTTAGTGCCTGCAATACCTCAACGATAGAATCCGTCGCCAGAGTCATATCGGTGATAACTCCTTTATGCAATCCCCGTGAATCGCATCTGGACGATCCCTCAAGTATATATTCCCCGTTCTTTCCCCATCGGGCAAGAACAGCCGACACACTGTTACATTTCAAGTCTAAAACAGCAAAATTATCGTCCATTCGTTCTCCCCTTGCTTTTATCACTATGATCTCGGCGATATAACGGCTTTTTCGAACCTGAGATCTACATAGCTTATCTCTTCCGGTTTTATAGAAGGATCGTTAAGGATCTCTCCAAGCTTCGACACCTTGCCGGCAAAGTTATCATTCCCCATTTTCACGCTGATACCGTTGACATTAAGCACAAGATTGTTCTTATCCGCCGCGTCTACACTCTCGACGCTATATTTTTTCGTAAAATCTTTTTCTTTTAGGACCTCAATAAGCAGAATCACTTTTTCCATCGCCCCGATGCGCACCTTATCCCCGGGATTTGATATCTTCACAAGCGACTTTATGCCTTTTATCTTCACAAGACCTTTCGGATCGCCGCCAACGCTTGACACATATCCGTCCTTATCGATAAATATCCCTTTACCACTGTCGATGTACGCAACAGGCATACGCACTATCGTGTATATCTCGATCCGGTCCGGCATTATACGCCGCACCTCAACCTTTTTGAACTGAGGGAAATTCTTGGTAAGATATTCCGCCAACTGATCCAGATCCACGCGGAATATATTGCGCCCGAGATACAGCTCGCTCAGTCTTTTTTCGACACCGGTAAAAACCACGTTCTTTTCACGTTCGACGATGATCTGTTTTACCTGAAAAAATTGGCTTTCGAAAACAAACAGGTTCAGCGCGTAATAAATGCCCCACAAAACTGCCGAAACAAAAAGGAAGAACAAAAACACCTTGTTCTTAAATATCATCAACGGTGAAAAACCGTTTTTTGAGTTCCTGGAGTTCTTTTTTCTTCTGGCCATTATTCCGCCTTTCCTTAATTATTTCAGCGCGCTCAGCAATATCTCACCGCAAAGCCCGGTAAAATCAAGGCCCGCAGCCTTAGCCGCCATCGGGAGCAGACTTCTTTCCGTAAGTCCGGGTATCGTGTTCACCTCAAGGACATACATCGCACCGTCCGGTTTCATCCTTATATCTACCCTTGAAAAAGACCGACACCCTAACGCATTATGCGCTCGCTCGGCAAGGTCCTGCGCGCGACGCGCATCGTTTTGATCCAAATCGGCTGGCGCGATATATTTCGTAGTCGTCGCTTTATATTTCGCGTTAAAATCATAAACTCCGCCTACCGCCACGATCTCCACTACCGGCAACGCTTTGTCGCGAAGAATACCTACCGTCAATTCTCGGCCTTCTATGAACTCCTCTATCATGACACGGCCCCCGCATGGTTTGGCTTTTTCTATCGCACCTTCCATCCCCGATCCGGAGTTGACAATCGTAAGCCCTACACTGGAACCCTCATACTGCGGCTTAACCACGCACGGATATTTTATATCGGCCGGATAACCGCCTTTTTCATCCAGAAAATAACAGCGAGGTACCGATATCCCCGCCGCTTCGAATTTCCGTTTCGACGCTATCTTATCAAGCGCCGTACGCGAAGCTGCGGAACCGGAACCGGTGTAAGGGATATTCCGTTCCTCGAACATAGCCTGAATCGTTCCATCCTCGCCGAACTTACCATGCAGCGCGATAAAAGCCACATCGAACATATTTTGACGAAGAAACGATAACGATTCATCCTTTATATCCACAAATACCGTGTCGATACCGGCTTTGGACAAAGCATCAAAAACAGCCTTACCACTTCTAAGACTGACATCGCGTTCGCTGGAGCATCCTCCGGCAAGAACCCCTATTTTTTTCCCTTTTACTTTATCCATGACCGCACTCATCTTTTTCCTCTCTGTCCGCGATCCTTGTCTTAAACCGCAAACTTTTTCTTTACCAGATCCAACATTGGGAGGGAAATCTCCCGGATATCGCCCGCACCCAAAATAAGCACAACATCGTTTTTCTCGACGATACCGGAAACATACTCCGCTATTTTCTCTTTAGAAAGCATTTTTATCAAGGAAAACTTTTTAGCATCCATCCGGTCCAAAATCTCCTTGATGCCGATCCCTTCGGTCTTTTTTTCATGAGCCGAATATATTTCCGTGGCTATAAGAACATCGGCTCCTTCAAAACATCTGACAAACTCATCAGCAAGATCGTTCGTCCTGGAATGACGATGTGGCTGAAACACGGCTATCACCCGGCCGTCCGAATATTCTCTGGCGGCCTTTATCACGGCGCTTAATTCAGTCGGATGATGCGCGTAATCCTCTCTTATCTCCACGCCACCCGCTTCTCCCACAAGATCGAACCTGCGACGCACATTTTTAAACCGCGATATAGCCTCAATGACGCTGTCCACATCAAGCCCCATCTCGATACAAAGGCCTGCAGCGGCGGTCATATTCATAACATTGTGCAAACCTATTACGTTTTCATTCTCCACGCGCGCGATTGCCTTGCCAGAACGAAGAAGATCGAACGATATCACCTTAGCGCAAGTTACATCATCGCATGAATATCTTATCCCTTTTCTATATTTCATCCCGAATGGTATTTTTTTCGCCTTCACCCCACCGACTATGCCGCTAAGCGCGGGATCATCGGCGTTATACGCCAGCATCCCAGTCTCGGGGATCCTCATAATAAATTCTGTATATGCGGCCAAAAGATTCTCGAACGTGCCGTAATTCTCCATATGTTCGCGTTCAAGATTCGTAACTATCGCGTGCGTAACACGGTCGTTCCTAAAAAAACTGTCGCTCTCGTCCAGTTCAGCAACGATCAGATCCTCGCGCCCCGTCTTCGAGTTACTTCCGAACCGTTCCATCTCGCCGCCTACGATCACAGTCGGGTCTTCGCCACAGAATTCCATAATAGACGCCACAAGTGCGCTTGTAGTGGTCTTACCGTGCGTCCCTGTCACGACAACCGACGTATCAGCAGTGGAAAGAACGTTTTTGAGAAGCTCCGACCTTATGATTATCGGGATACCTTTTTCCTGCGCGACCTGCACTTCGGGATTTGCTTCGTCTATGCAGAATGAAACCACCATGAGAGACGTATCCGCTGGCACATTAGCGGCGTGATGCCCTTTTTTTATAAGCGCACCTTTCTTCTCAAGTTTGTCAGTTATGCTGTTCGTTTTAAGATCGGATCCGGAAACCGATGTTCCTCTGGATATAAGAATATCGGCCAAACCGCTCATCCCTATTCCTCCTATGCCTACGAAATGGACTCTTCCCCCGCCGGTCATTGCTATCTTCCGTTCCTTCCTAGTTTTATGACTTCAGATGCCAATACATCCGCCGCCTCAGGTCTCGCAAGCGAAAGCGAAGCTTTCGACATCTTTTTCCAAACATCGATATCCGTCAGTATCTTCACCGCTTCATCCGCCAGCGACTCCGCGGAAAGATCGCTTTCCTCTCGGTATATCGCAGCGCCATGATTTGAAAAATACATCGCGTTATTTCTCTGGCTGTTTTTCGGGTTCGGATACGGCACAAGTATCATCGGAATCCCATAAAACGCCAATTCGAATATAGCCGCCGCGCCCGATCGGCTTATCGCGACATCCGCCGCGCTATAAGCCATTTCCATTTTATCCAGAAACGCTATCGCTTTAGCGTTAAGTTTACCGTCGAGATATGCACGGTTGACGGCGTCAAAATTCGCGTTACCCGTAAGATGAACAAACTGCACATTGTCATGGAGCTTCGCAGAAATGATACCCGCAGCAGCTTGTGCGGTATTGTTTAGAAATGTCGCCCCCTGGCTCCCTCCCATTATAAGAACCGTAGGTTTAGCCGGATCAAGCCCCAAGAACCGAGCAGCTTCTTCCTTATTATCGATCAGCATATTATTCCTGATCGGGTTACCGGTAAAAACCACTTTCCCTTTGCAACCGGAAAAATGTTTTTCGTCGTCGCTAAAACTTACCGCGATAAGATCCGCGACCTTCGCAAGGATTATATTTGCCCTGCCCGGAACAAAATTCTGTTCATGTATCGCCACAGGGATATGTAGCATAGCCGCGCACCGGGTTATCGGACCGGAAGAATACCCTCCAAATCCCACAACGGCGACAGGTCGTATTCTAACCAATATCAGAAACGACCTCAAAGTATCCCAGACGAACTTTATCAGAAAAACCAACCACTTCAGTGGATTTTTACTGAACGGCATCGGATTTATCGAAAGGAAAAAGCATTTATATTTTGTCTTCCCGAGTATACTTTTATCCAGACGACGTTTACTCGAGACAAAATATATCTCCTCGACACCTTGTTTTTCCAACGCTCCGGCTAAAGCTACAGACGGGAATATGTGCCCGCCGCTGCCACCGGAAGCAAGTATAACCTTCATCTATTCTACCCCTCGTGAAAAATTAAGCAAAATCCCTACGGCGGCCAAATGAACTACCAACGAACTTCCTCCGTAGCTTATAAAAGGAAGCGGTAACCCTTTTGTGGGCAAAGCCCCCATGGATACACCCATATTCACTATCGCCTCGAACGCGATCATCGCGCTGATGCCGAACACCACACGCGACATATACAAATCCTTTATCTTAAATGCTACACGCAACGAGTACCATATAAGCACGACGAACAGAAGCAACACCGTCAACGCTCCGAGAAAACCAAGTTCTTCGCCGATTATCGAATAAATAAAATCCGTATGCGACTGTGGGAGATAAAATAGTTTCTGTTTTGACGCACCAAGCCCCACGCCGCATAGTCCACCCGAACCAAGCGCAATAAACGATTGTACCAGCTGGAAACCTGCACCTTTCGGATCGTTCCAGGGATCCACAAACGTCGTCATTCGCCTTATCCTGTACGGTGCGATCAATATCAATCCCCAAAGCGCGGGTATAGCCGTAGCAAGGACCGCCGTCACATATCTAGCGTCCATCCCGGAAATAAAAAGCATAGTGAACCCTACAAAACTTATCGCGACCGACGTCCCAAGATCGGGCTCCAATACCACCATCCCTGCCGTCATCAACAGCACGACGCATGCCGGCAAAAAACCTTCGCGAAAACGCCCCATGATATATCGCTTTCTGCTGGAAAAATCCGCCAGATAAAGTATCACAGCTAATTTCGCCACTTCGGACGGCTGAAAACCAAGCCCGGCTATGCGTATCCACCTGCGCGCACCGCCAGCCTGAACTCCGATACCAGGAATAAGTACCGCGAATAAAAGAGCGAACGTGAACAGCATCATAAATTTCGAATTATCACGTATCGCCTTCTGAGGTATAGACATGAAAAAGAGCGCCGCCAAAACCCCGATCGCAAGATAACATAAATGCCGTTTCACAAAGAAGAGACTGTCGCCATATGCCTTGTACGCGTATATCCCGCTTGACGAATAGATCATCACGATACCGATCATTACAAGCACCGTTACCACGACAAAAACTATTTTCCCGTTACTGTCCATTTCGTATGTATATCCTTATTTTGAATTGGCTTTACAATAATCCATTACTTCCTGCCTAAAAATATTACCACGCTGTTTATAATCGGAGAACATGTCAAAGCTTGAGCACATAGGCGCAAGCAGAACAACTTCCCCGTCAGATGCTTTCCCCGCGGCGATCCGCACGGCGTCAGCCATGGTTTTTGCGGGAGTTATCGGCACGATCCCTTTATACGCATCGGTGATCTTCGAAGCTGCTTCGCCGATAACAACCACGTTCTTTACCTTTTCCCTCACAAGCTCCGCGATCGTTCTGTAATCTCCGCCTTTATCCTTGCCTCCGGCTATCAAAACTGTTTTACGCGTAAGTGATTCCAGCGCCCGCTTCGTCGCGTCGATATTCGTCGCCTTCGAATCGTCTATGAATTCCACTCCGCGGAATACCGTTACGGTCTCAAACCTATGATGTAACGGTTTGAACGACATAATCGCCTCGCGCATACCCGAACGATCGGCGCCCGCTAATCGCGCTGCAAGTATGGAACATAACGCATTTTCAATGTTGTGTGTCCCCTTTATCGGCAGCTCCGGGATATCTATTATTTTATGTTCGTTTTTTCCGTCAATCTCCACGATGCTATTACCGCACGTAACGACCGGACCGAGACCGTCGCAATAAAAAACCACCCCGCTATTAATTTTTTCCACAAGCCCGTCATTCTTAAAATCAGAATGCAATATCGCCCAATCGTCTTTCCCTTGGTTCATGAATATCCTAAATTTAGATTTTTTGTATTCCTCGAGATTTTCATGACGATCATAATGGTCTTCCGTTACGTTCAAAAGAATTGCTACCTTAGGACGAAATGTCTTTATGGTCTCAAGCTGGAATGAACTCACTTCGATAACGGCCACGCTGTCGGCGTTCATCGTATCCACGACGGCTGTCAACGGAGTTCCTATATTACCGCACACTACGGTATGTTTCCCGGACTTCGCCATAATATCTCCGATAAGTTCAGTGACCGTACTTTTTCCGTTCGTCCCGGTTATAGCGATAATCGGACATGGCGTGAACATCGCACCCAGTTCAAGTTCCCCTATCAGCGGTACATTCGCAGGTACTGCCCCACGCAAAGCCTTATCCCTTATATCAACACCGGGCGAAACGACTATCATTTCAGCGTCGCAACAAAAATCTTTCGTATGTTTTCCTGTTTCGACCCTCACGCCTTTCTTCCGTAATTCATCGGCACGTTTTTCTATGTTCTCACCCGAAACACTCTCGGTTATTTTTACGATCGCCCCATGCTTCAAAAGAAAATCGGCCGCAGCATATCCGCTTCCACCCAACCCTACAACAAGAAAATGCCTGCCCTTTACCATAGAAATATTCGGTATCATACTGTTCCCTGTATCCTTTATCTGACCTTCAGCGAAGCCAGCCCTATAATCGCCAATATCGCCGAAATTATCCAAAACCTTACCGTGATCTTGGATTCCGCCCATCCTTTGATCTGGAAATGATGATGTATCGGCGACATCAGAAATATCCTCTTCTTCGTCGTTTTATATGAAATAACCTGCAATATTACAGAGAGGGATTCTACCACAAATATACCTCCCACAATCACAAGTAAAAATTCTTTTTTTATCAAAACGCTTATTATCGCCAGGGTCCCTCCTATAGATAACGAACCCGTGTCCCCCATAAATACATTCGCCGGATAGCTATTAAACCATAAAAAACCCATGCTAGCGCCGACAAGAGCTCCGCAAAGACATGTCAGTTCTCCCGATCCAGGCAGATAAAATATCTGCAGATACTTGCTGATCACTGCATGACCTGTCACGTATGTCATTATCGCAAATGTCGAAGCGACAAATAATACACATCCGATAGCCAGACCGTCAAGCCCGTCCGTAAGATTTACAGCGTTCGAAGACCCGACGATAACAAGCAAAACAAAAATCACGTAGAACAAACCAAGATTTACAACCGCATCCTTCATGAACGGCAGATAAAGATCGGCTCCTATATATTTGTTTTTTATGACAAATATCCCTACGATCAACGCCAGGAGAACCTGGCCAAATATCTTTGTCTCGCCTTTTACGCCTTTCGCGTTCTTCGTAACGAGCTTAATATAATCGTCCGCGAAACCCACAAGCCCCAGCCATATCATGCCGCCTAGCACAAGAATAACAAAATCATTATCTAGCCTGCACCAGAGTATAGACGATATTAGAACCGATATTATCACCATAAGCCCGCCCATCGTCGGCGTGCCTTCTTTTTTATTGTGGAATTCAGTAAGTTTTTCCACATGCTCTTTTCTGACGACCTGGCCTATTTTGAGACGACGCAAAGCGTCGATTATCGCCGGCCCGAACACCATACAGATCAAAAACGCCGTAAGCGCCGCCATCCCCGCCCGGAACGATATATATTTAAAAATATTGAATCCGAACCAGAACTCCTTCAATGGGTACAAGAGGTGGTAAAACATTTCAGTATCTCCTCCATTTTGGCGCCGCGGGAACCTTTCAGCAATATAACATCGCCCGGCTCCGCTGTACGTTTTATATGTTCATAGATTTCCGCATGACCATTTTTCATATACACTTTTTTTTCATCCATGCCGGCAGATAAAGCGCCCTGTGCGATATCCGCGGCTATATCCCCCAGCGTAACAAGCATATCAAATTTACGCGCGGCAATACGCATGCCAAGCTTCCGGTGGAAGTCCGCGCTTTGTCCACCAAGTTCCAGCATATTTCCGGCGATAACCCATTTTTTCCCTTTTGTCTTTATATCCGATAACGTCTCTATCGCACTTTCGAACGACACGGGGTTTGCATTATAAGAATCGTTTATGAATACTATCCCGTTTATTTTCACCTTTTCAAGTCTCATTTTCGGCAAAGTCGCGGTTTTCAGCCTTTCGTTTATCGCCTCCGGCTCCACACCAAAATACCGCGCAACGGCTATCGCTGCCGTTGCGTTGTAAATGTTGTGTTTTCCGTCGAACGGTATCCGGTATTTTTCTCCGTTTAACGAGAACGTATACCCTTCGTCTTCGGCAATAATATCCCTTATCTCATAATCACTACCGGAAAGCCGCCCGAAATATTTTATTTTTACGCCGCGTTTGACATAACACGAAAGAAAAAGATCGTCATTATTCAAAAATGCCGTACCCCCGGGGGAAAGGTTATCCAAAAGCGATATCTTTTCCCTAAACACACCCTCACGCGTACCGAAGAACTCCATATGCCCATCACCGATACCCGTTATTACCGCGGCTTCCGGCCTTATCATTGCTGAAAGTTCCGCGATCTCACCCGGATGATTAGTTCCGGTCTCAAAAACGGCGATATCATGTTCGGGGCTCAAAAAAAATGAAGTAAGACTTATACCGATCAAGTTATTAAAAGATCCCTGCGTCTTCAGAACATTGTACTTTGCGGATAAAATATGTGAAAGGATTTCTTTTACGGTCGTCTTCCCGTTTGTCCCGGTAATACAAATAAAGGGGATGTTCTTTTTTGCACGCAAAGCACTGGCAATCGCCCACATCGCCTTAAGAGAGTCTTCCACGAGCATATAATTTCCAACCTTATCCATCAGATCTTCGGAACACGGCCTCTCAGCGATGATACCGGAAGCTCCTTTCTCTATGGCTTCATGAATATGGTCGTGACCATCGTGATTTTTCCCCTTTATCGCAATGAAAATATCGGCGGGATTTATCGTTCTGGAATCTATCGAAAAACTTTTAATTTCTTTTCTGTCATCGGAACGCAGAAACCGTCCCCCAACGATGTGCCTTATTTCTTTCAGATCCATACTGATCATTATTTATGCTTTCCCAAACGTTTATTTTGACAGACCGGAAATATTATTTATTCCGCACTGCATATCCCATTTCACGAAGCACGAGGCTCGCCACTTCCTTATCGTCAAAATGCAGCATTTTCTCGCCGATTATCTGATAATTCTCGTGCCCTTTACCGGCAATAACGATTATATCACCCTGCGACGCAAGCTTGATCGCCTTCGCTATGGCATCTTCGCGTTTTGTTATCAGGCTATAGTTCTTTTTACCTGTCATTCCTTTTTCTATCTCATTTATTATGTCTTCCGGACGCTCGTTACGCGGATTATCGCTGGTCACATACACCTGATCACATATTTCAGCGGCGAGCTTTCCCATAACCGGACGCTTTGTCCGATCACGGTTTCCGCCGCACCCGAACACGGCAATAAGTTTCTTTTCGGACAACGACCTCATGCAACGGAGCGTACGTTCCAGCGCGTCAGGGGTATGCGCATAATCCACGAACACCTTAAAAGGCGCATTAGTGCTTATTTGACTGAGACGCCCCGGAACGCTGTGGAATAATTCACAACCTTTCTTTATAAAAGCGCTGTCAACGCCGGTATACAAAAGAGACGCCGTGACCCCAAGAATATTATAAACATTATGCATCCCTATAAGTTTCGTCTTCACATGAAACGATTTAAAATCTTTCGATTGTACGGTAAACTCGGTCGACGACGCCGAAAGTCTTATATCGGAGGCCATCACATCGGCGTTATTGTCTATGCCGAACGTTATTGTCCGACCTACGGTGTTTTTGCAGGCAACCTTACGTATCGTATCGTCATCAACGTTCATCACCCCGATCCCGTCTTTACGCAGCATATTGAATATCTTCATTTTATCGTTCAGATAATTTTCCATTGTCTTGTGGTAATCAAGATGTTCCGGCGTAATGTTCGTGAATATCGCGCTATCCAGCTCAAGCCCGCATACCCTTTCCTGCGAAAGCGCGTGGCTTGATATCTCAACTACGGCGGCATCCTTATGATTCGCGCGCATAGCTGATAAAAAACCATAGAGCGCCACGATGTCCGGAGTAGTCATAGTCGCTTTTACTTTATATTCGTCCTTCGTTATATTATAGACCGTACTTACTATCCCGCTTGGCACGCCCGCCAACGAGAGTATTTTGTGCGTCAGGAACACCGATGTCGTTTTCCCGTTCGTGCCTGTAACCCCATACATCTTAAGTTTTGACACAGGATCGTTAAAAATATTTTTCGCTATCGCCCCCATCGCTTTTTTCGTATCATTCACTATCGCGATACGCGTTTCTCCTCCGTTATCCAACATATCGTCCGGCGCATGGTCACAAACTACCACCGCGGCGCCACTCTTTACGACATCGGAAATAAAATCATGTCCGTCGTTGAACGTACCTTTGATCGCGACAAACATATCCCCTTTTCTTACTTTGCGGGAATCAGTCTTCACTTTTTCCGGATCACGACCTATGATCCCGACGATATCGACAATATCCACGGATCGCTCCGCGCACCTATCGATCTTAACTTCGCATTCAAGATCAGTGTTTTTCACCGTCTTTCCCTTCTTTTTTGAACGCATGAGTACCATCCGTGTTTGATTCCAGATACTGCAAAACTCTCTCTGTGATATTCTTGAATGTCGGTCCGGCTACGTTACCGCCAAAATGAACCGGATGAGGATCGGAAGCCGTAACCACCATAGCTATGCGCGGTTTATCCATCGGAGCGAACCCTATGAACGTTGCGTGATATTTGCTGTCGAAATATCCTCCGGCCGGATTGACCATCTGCGCCGTACCGGTTTTCCCGCATATTTCGTATTCTTTGGAATTCGCCAATTTCCCAGTTCCGACTTTCACTGCTTCCCGTAAAATCTTTTTCATTTTCGTACAGGTTTCGGCCTTCAAAACTTTACGTTTAATGAGCGTGGAATTTTTAAATATCTCGTCCCCTTCCCACGTAGTAATGCGATCAATCACATAGGGTCTCACCAGATATCCGCCGTTGGCGATAACGCTGATAGCGCAGGCGAGTTGTATTGACGTAACGGCGACTCCTTGTCCCATCGGTATCGTGGTGATATCGCTTCGCGACCATTCACGCGGCGGTCTACATATCCCTCCGATCTCTCCGGGCAGATCTATATCAGTCTTATCTCCAAAACCAAACTGTTTAATGTAATCATAAAGGTTTTTATCTCCCAGTTTCATCGCGATCTTACACACACCGATATTGCTGGATTTAGCAACGACATTCGTGAAGTCCAGCATCCCGTACGCGTGATAATCATGCAATATTCTTCCACGCACGTTATAGTTACCCATTTCACAATCGAATGTATCATTCACGCTGCACACGCCTTTATCAAGCGCGGCACTGGCCGTCACAACCTTAAAAACACTACCCGGTTCAAATATGCGCGACACAACAGTGTCTGTCATAATGTCACGCGACGCTTTCCCGGGTTTATTAAGATCGAATGACGGATAATTAGCCAAAGCTAATATCTGACCGGTATTCGGGTCCATGATCACGACCGATGCTCCGGACGCATTAAACTTCTGCGCCATCTTTGCCAGTTCTTCTTCCACTATGACCTGTATGACGCTGTCAATATTCAACACAACGTTATATCCATTCTGCGCCGGGATAAATTCCTTTGGATCATACATGATAGGTTTCATCCGAGCGTCACGTAAAAGCTGTCTGCATCCCGGTCGACCTTTTAGTTTACTGTCCAAAAGTAATTCTATCCCGTCAAGTCCGTTATTATCCATGCCCGCGAAACCGACTATGTGACAGGCCATATTTTCATTCGGATAATTCCGTTTGCTTTCCTCGGCAAGATATATCCCTACTAGACGTAAAGATTTTATCTTTTGCGCGGCCTCAGGGGTAATCTTTCTTTTCAGCCACACAAAACCTTTATTCGTTTTGTTAAGCTGTTTTAAAAGTTCCTGTTTGTCGGCACCAATGATCTTCGCCAATATGTCCGCGGTTTTATTTCTATCGCTAACCTGTCTTGGATCGGCAAAAACACTGGATATTGTCAGACTAATGGCCAGAGGCTCAAGATATCGATCGTATATCGTACCGCGCGCGGGCTGTATGGTGAGAAGATTATTGTGTTGTTTTTCCGCAAGGTCAGCAAAACGGTCGTAACTGATCACCTGTATGAAAAACAAACGAAAAACAAAAGCGAAAAGTATAGCGACAAAAACAAAAAAAACGGCGTACTGACGCGTTCTGAACATTGCTCCTCTTCGAAGATAGAATAAATTTTAATTATGAGATTTAGCTTCCGCGCTCGACATAAAAAGGTCCATAAAGCGACTAACCAATCCGTTATTCGAACCGCTCTTTCCTGACTCTATTCTGTCGGCAACACCGTTATTGCAAACAACAACGCGCTGGTTCGCGAATTTTACCTTTTCCGCGTCAACAGCGGCGAGCAAATTTTTCGGGGACTCAAGCTTCGCAAGATTGTACAAAAGTCTGGAATTCTGATCGATCTGCTCGGCGAGACATTTCTTACTTTCCTGAAGGCAGTAGCCAGCCTTAGTTATTTCCACTTTTTGGTGGACATAGCCCACCGCTACTACAGTCAAATAAATACAGATCATAAATACTCTTTGTATCGCCATTATACCCTCTCCGCAACCCGCAATTTTGCGCTTCTAGCCCGCGAATTCATTTTAATTTCATCATCATCCGGAACCAGCGGTTTTTTTGTTATCAGATTAAAACCACCGTCTTTTGCCCGGCCTCTGAAAATATTTTTCACTATCCTGTCTTCCAGCGAATGAAACGATATTACGCATATCCGCGCACCGCTGTTCATCATGTTCATCGCGGCGTTTATTCCTTCTTCCGCGGCAGTCAACTCATCGTTAACAAAAATCCTGAGTGCCTGAAAACTTCTCGCTGCCGGATGTATTTTCTGACCGCGATATTTCCATCCAACTGCGTTCTTGATTATGTCGGCTAATTCAGCAGTTGTCGTTATTTGTTTTTTTCTGCGCGCATCACATATACGCCCTGCAATTATATTCGCATAACGCTCTTCACCGTAATTTCTAATAATATCGGCGATATCCGCTTTACTATATCTATTTATAATGTCTTTTGTTGATAAAGTATGCCTCTTATCGAAGCGCATGTCAAGAGGTCCATCAGTTAAAAAACTAAAACCTCTGTTCGGATCATCAATGTGAAACGAAGACATACCCAGATCAAACAATGCCCCATCTATTTTGTGAATATTTCTTTCTTTTAACATTGTCGTCATATGTCTAAAGTCCTCGTTGATAAATAAAAAATTTTCACCAAATTTTTTTGCCATTTCATCAACTCGTTCTTCCGCCGCTTCATCTTTATCAAACGCCACAAGCTTACCACCCGGCATGATCCAATTTAATATCTCGGCCGAATGCCCACCTCCGCCGAAAGTCGCGTCGACTATCGTACTCCCCGGACGCAAATTCATAAGATCAATGACTTTTTGTAAAAGAACAGGGATATGCCCCATTTAGATCAAAACCTTTTGTTGCCGCGCTCACGCGCGGTCATCTTTAACCACAAAGTATCGCCCTTTACCTTCTCCAGATGCTGTTACCACATACCTTTTCACGCCGAGATGCGAAACACCCGCAGGCAACGCCCGCGCTTTTTTCACACGCTCCACCATATTCACACAGTTTACGAACTCTACCTGTTTTTTATGAAAATTTATGGCGTATTTTTTATACATGATCGCCCCCTAATATTTGTCTCACCTATTCTACAATCAACTGTTCCGCGATATCCTCATAATTCTCTTTCGAGAATTTATAGAATTCATCCCACTTTGTTCTGTCCCATATCTCAATACGATCTGAAACTCCGATTATTTTTATATCGCGTTTCAGCCCGGCGTATTCCCTCAAGTAATCCGGTATCAATATTCTCCACTGCCCGTCAGGAGCGGTTTCGGACGCGCCTGAGAAAAAAAGCCTTTTGAATTTACGCACGTCTTTTTTCATAAAGGTCATCGATTTAAATTTCTCTTCCTGCGCGCGCCACTCGTTCTCACCGAAAACAAAAAGACATTCATCAAGACCTCGAGTTACGAATAATTTTTTTATATCTTTATCGGACATAACGCTCCTGAACCCCGCTGGAATTATCACGCGGCCCTTTGCGTCTATCGCATGTAGATATTCTCCGTAGAACACTCCACTTCCCTCCACTTTGTACCACTTTGCTTCAAGTATACATTTCCGCGCCCCTTTTGTCAATTATAATAAATAAGAAACATGCGCCGGAAATAACGCTACTATTCCCGGTTTTACGATCCGGCTGCAAAAAAAATGGGGCTCCGGCCGAGCTACGGGGGATATGTCCGATTCGCCTTTTCATTGTCAATTGCGAGAAACTAAGCGACGCCGAGTCTACTGTCTACCTCTTAGATGTCGTGCGTCATCCTGCGCGTTTCGAGAAAAGCCCTGTTATTTTTATTCTCCCGGCGTTCGCCTAGCGAGATGCGTAATTTACTTCTATCTATTGTGG